>Ga0193726_1000040_pt1 | contig 292421 bp, 275 predicted proteins | sample H2c1metaG_FD_144928 | JGI IMG/M metagenome (GOLD analysis project Ga0193726, IMG submission 144928) | Soil microbial communities from a riparian zone of the East river system, Colorado, United States - H2c1 | ecosystem: Environmental > Terrestrial > Soil > Riparian zone | place: USA: East...
CATTCTTCAAAGGCTACCGGCCGCAGTTCTACTTCCGCACCACCGATGTGACCGGCGCTGTGGAGCTGCCCGAGGGCACCGAGATGGTGATGCCGGGAGATAACATCAAGATCGTGGTGGAACTGATCGCCCCGATCGCGATGGAACAAGGCCTGCGCTTCGCCATCCGTGAGGGCGGCAAAACCGTCGGCGCCGGTGTGGTCGCCAAGGTCATTGCTTAATCGATTTTTGGCGCGAAGGCGCTCCAGTAGGGTAGAATCCGCGGCCCGTTTAAGGACGGGGTCGCTTCGACCCCGGGAATTGTTGGCGCGAAGCGCCTAGGAATTTGGCGCGAAGCGCCTAGGAATTTGGCGCGAAGCGCCTAGAGAATACTTATGGCAAACCAGAACATTCGCATCCGCCTGAAGGCTTTCGATCATCGTTTGATCGACAAGTCGGCCCGCGAGATCGTCGATACGGCGAAACGCACCGGCGCGACGGTCAAGGGTCCCGTGCCGCTACCCATCAAAATGGAGCGTTTTACGGTTTTGACCGCCCCACACGGCGATAAGGATGCCCGTGACCAGTTTGAAATCCGCACGCACAAGCGTCTCATGGATATTTTGAACCCCACGGACAAGACCGTGGACGCCCTCATGAAGCTCGAGCTTCCGGCCGGCGTGGACGTGCAAATCAAGTTGAATTAAGGGTTTTTTGGTGCGGGGCCGCATAGGCTCCCTTGCGTGATGCGCATGGGATCCCTATACTCCCGCGTCCATTTTGGAGGTCGGAGCGCGTGGGCGCCGACGCCAGATTCTCAAGGGAATTTGGGGTCCGTGTGTCCAAACCGCTGATCTGTTGCAACGATGCGAGGGCTCTTTGAAGCTCTCGCTGTATGAGGATTGACAATGTCCATTGGTCTGGTTGGCCGCAAATGCGGCATGACCCGAGTGTTCACCGACGCCGGTGTTACCGTCCCCGTGACGGTGGTCGAGGCGTTGCCGAATCGCATCTCGCAAGTCAAAAACGATAAAGCCGACGGCTATCGCGCGGTCCAGGTCACTATTGGCAGCCGCCGTCCTTCGCGCATACCTAAGGCCCTTGCCGGGCACTTCGCGAAGGCGAATGTTGCCGCCGGGTATACCTCTCAAGAATTCCGCTTAAGCAAGGGCGAAGGCGACGAGCTTGCCACCGGCGGCGAGTTCAAAGTCGATATGTTCAAAGTCGGGCAGATCGTCGATGTCACCGGCACCACGGTCGGCAAGGGTTTTCAGGGCACCATGAAGCGGCATAACTTCGCCGGCGGCATGAAGACCCACGGAAACTCCCTATCGCATCGCGCGCCTGGTTCCATCGGCCAGCGTCAGACTCCGGGCCGCGTGTTCAAGGGCAAGCGCATGTCGGGTCATATGGGCGTGCGCAATCGCACCATTGAAAACTTGCGCATTGTCGAAGTCGACGCAGCGCGGAACCTTTTGCTCATCAGCGGCGCAGTGCCGGGTGCCGAGGGCGGCCGCGTCATCGTGAAGCCCTCCGTCAAGGCGAAGGGCCAGGCCCGACGCCAGAAGTTGATGCCGAACAAAGCTCCTGCCGCCGCCAAGGGCGCTTCCGCTCCAAAGGGTGCTGCTCCGAAGGCCGGCGCAGCCAAAGCTGAGAAGAAGTAGGTCTCATGAAAGTCCAGCTAAAAAACGCGAAGCCGGCCAGCGAGATTCAGTTGTCGGACGCCGCCTTTGGGCGCGTTTACAACGAAGCGTTGGTGCACCAGGTTGTGACCGCCTACATGGCCGCGGGCCGTTCCGGCACGAAGGCCCAGAAGACCCGCGCTGAAGTGCGCGGCGGCGGCAAGAAACCCTGGAGCCAAAAAGGCACGGGTCAAGCACGTGCCGGATCGATTCGCAGCCCCATCTGGGTCGGCGGCGGTCGCGCATTCGCAGCCAAGCCGCGCGACTTCTCGCAAAAGGTCAACCGCAAGATGTATCGCGCCGCCATGCAAACCATGGTGTCGCAGTTGCTGCGTGACGATCGGTTGGTTGCCGTCGAGTCGATCGAGCTCAGCGCTCCGCGAACCAAACTGCTTATCAGCAAATTGGCTGAATTCGGCTTGAGCCGCGCGCTGATTTTGGTCGAAGCCTACGAAGAGAAATTATTCCTGGCGGCCCGCAACATTCCGCACGTTGAAGTGATGGCGGTGTCGGCTCTCGATCCTTTGAGCCTGGTCAAGCACGACAAGGTCGTTGCCACCGTGGGCGCCTTGAAGTTGCTGGATCAGCGTCTCGGAGGCGCAGCATGAATAAAGAACGATTGATGACCGTGCTGATTCAGCCGCACGTCTCTGAGAAAGCTGCGACCGTGGCCGAAAAGGCCAATCAATATGTGTTCCGGGTGCGCGACGATGCCTCGAAAGCCGAGGTCAAAGGCGCCGTCGAACTGATGTTCGAGGTCAAGGTCGAGGGCGTGAATCTACTGAACCGTCCCGGCAAGACGCGCCGCTTCAAGAATATGCCCGGCAAGCGCAATGGCTTCAAAAAAGCCTACGTGCGTTTGGCCAGCGGCCAATCGATCGACTTCACCGGCGCCTCGGCGAAATAGGAGCCTCTAGGCCATGGCACTCATCAAGATGAAGCCGACCTCACCGGGCACGCGCTTCGTAGTCAAGATAGACCGGTCGCACCTGCACAAGGGCGGACCGATCGCATCTCTCACAACCAAGAAAAACCGCACCGGCGCCCGCAATCACGCGGGGCGGCAGACCACGCGCCACATCGGCGGCGGCCACAAGCAGCGTTATCGATTGGTGGATTTTCTGCGCGACAAAGACGGCATTCCCGGGATCGTCGAACGTCTCGAATACGATCCCAATCGCACCTCGCATTTGGCGTTGATCCTCTACAAGGATGGCGAGCGCCGCTACATTCTCGCGCCCAAGGGTGTGAAGGCCGGCGATGAAATCAGGTCCGGCTCCGACGCGCCGATCAAACCCGGCAATGCCATGCCGTTGCGGCACATTCCGGTGGGCAGCACCATTCATAACATCGAACTGAAGGTCGGCAAGGGCGGGCAGATGGCACGCAGCGCCGGCGCTTCCGCGCAATTCGCGGCGCGCGAGGGCGTGTATGCGAGCCTGCGATTGAAGTCGGGCGAGATGCGCAAAGTGCACGTCGACTGCCGGGCGACAATCGGCGAAGTCGGCAACGATGAGCACAACTTGCGCGTATTCGGCAAGGCCGGCGCGGTGCGCTGGCTGGGCGTGCGCCCGACGGTACGCGGCGTAGTGATGAATCCGGTCGATCACCCCCACGGCGGCGGCGAAGGCAAATCCGGCCAAGGAAATCCGCATCCCGTGAGCCCATGGGGCCTGCAGACCAAGGGCAAGAAGACGCGCCGTAACAAGCGCACCGACGGCATGATCGTTCAGCGCCGCAAGAACAAACGAATTTAAGACTGGAGATATTTAAAGTGCCTCGTTCGCTCAAGAAAGGCCCGTTCGTCGACTTGCACCTCGCCAAGAAAGTGCAGACCGCCAGCCAGAAGAATGATCGCCGCCCGATCAAGACCTGGTCGCGGCGCTCCATGGTCATTCCCGATATGGTCGGCCTGACCATCGCCGTGCATAACGGCCGGTTGCATGTGCCGGTGCTCGTATCTGAGAACATGGTCGGCCACAAGCTCGGCGAGTTCGCTCCCACGCGCACTTTCAAGGCGCACTCCGGCGACAAGAAAGTCACGGCGGCGGAATAGTCATGCAGACAAAAGCAGTTTTGCGGTACGCGCGCATTTCTCCGCAGAAATGCCGCCTGGTCGTCGACACCATTCGCGGCAAGTCGGCCACGCTCGCGGTGAATACGCTGAAATTCATGCCGAAGAAGGGCGCGAAGATCGTGCTCAAGGTGCTGGATTCCGCAATCGCCAATGCCTACAACAATTTCAACGCCGATGTTGATGATTTGAAAGTAACGCGCGTCGAGGTCGATCCGGCGCCGATGCTCAAGCGTTTCCACGCGCGCGCCAAGGGCCGCGGCGTGCGAATCGCAAAGCGCAACAGTCACATCCTGGTTCAAGTGTCCGACGGTAAGCGAGAGGCCTAATGGGTCAGAAAGTAAATCCAATTGGTATTCGTCTAGGCATCACACGCGACTGGTCGTCGAAGTGGTATGCCCACTCGAAGAACTTTGCCTCGAACATCCACACCGATTTCTTGGTGCGCAAGTACCTGAACAAGAAATTGGCCGATGCGTCGGTGAGCAACATTCACATCGAGCGGGCCGCACGCCGCGCGAACATCACCATTCACACGGCGCGGCCGGGAATCGTGATCGGCAAGAAGGGCGAGGATATCGAGAAGCTCCGCACCGCCGTCGCCAAGATCTTAGGCATGGGCATGAACGATGTTCGCCTGAATATCGCAGAAATCAGAAAGCCCGAACTGGATGCGAAGCTCGTGGCCGAGGGAATCTCGCAGCAATTGGAAAAGCGCGTGATGTTCCGCCGTGCCATGAAGCGCGCCGTGACCAATACCATGCGTTCCGGCGCCTTGGGCATCAAGGTGCGCATTTCGGGGCGCTTGAACGGTTCGGAAATCGCGCGCACGGAAACCAACCGCGAGGGCCGAGTGCCGCTGCATACGTTCCGCGCCGACATCGACTACGGTCTGGCCGAGGCGCAAACCACGTACGGCGTCATCGGAATCAAGGTTTGGATCTTCAAGGGCGAAGTGTTCGACAAGCCGGCGGAAGAGATTGGGGAAGCCGAGGCCGAGGCAGTAGCGGCGGCGGCGGTCGCCAAATCCACCGAACCCGCGGCACCGGCCGCGACTTGATCAGGTAATTCAAGCATGATGCAGCCGAAGCGGACCAAGTTCCGCAAACAATTCAAGGGCAAGATCTCGGGCAGTGCGCACCGCGGCAACTCCGTGGCGTTCGGCGAGTTCGGCCTGAAGGCCACGGATCGTTGCCGCATGACGGCCCGCGAGATCGAAGCGGCGCGCCGCGCCATTTCACGCTATGTGAAGCGCGGCGGACGCATTTGGATCCGCGTATTTCCGGATGTGCCCATCACCCAGAAGCCGCTCGAAGTGCGCATGGGTTCAGGCAAGGGCAACGTTGAGTATTGGGTGGCGAAGGTGCTGCCCGGCAAGGTGCTGTTCGAGATCGAAGGCATGAGCGAGACCATCGCGCGCGAGGCGTTCCGCCTGGCATCCGCGAAGCTCTCCGTGTCGACGGCGTTCGTCAAGCGCCAGGTCCGAACATGAAGGTGGGTACATGAAGGCGAAAGATTTGCGCGCGAAGGCGCCCAAAGATCTCGGCGAGGAGCTGCTCAAGCTGCGCCGTGAACAATTCAATTTGCGCATGGCCCGCGCCACGGGACAGGCGGCGAAGCCGGATCAATTTGCGAAGGTGCGTAAGAACATTGCGCGCGTAAAGACGGTGCTGGCTCAATCGAAGGCAGCCGGAGGTAAGGCGTAATGGCAACCGAAACACAATCAACCGCGGAAACACCATCGAGCGCCACGGCCGTGAAGGGCGCCGCGCCGATTCCCGGACAACGCCTGCTCACCGGCAAGGTGGTCAGCAACAAGATGGACAAGACCATCGCGGTTTCTGTCGAGCGCATGGTCAAGCATCCGACCTATGGCAAGTACATCCGCCGCACCACCAAGCTGCTGGCGCATGACGAAAGCAATGAATGCAAGGAAGGCGACACGGTTTCGATCAAACCTTGCCGGCCCATGTCGCGCCGTAAGTCTTGGGTGCTGGTGCGCGTCGTAGATCGCGCCCGGTCGGTATGAGAGGCCAGTCCCAATGATCCAAATGCGAACCATTTTGAATGTGGCCGACAACAGCGGCGCCAAGCGCTTGATGTGCATCAAGGTGCTCGGCGGCTCGAAGCGCCGGTACGCGGCGGTCGGCGATGTCATCAAAGTCAGCGTCAAGGATGCAATCCCGCGCGGCAAAGTGAAGAAAGGCGAGGTTTACGACGCCGTGGTCGTGCGCACCAAGAGCGGCGTGCGCCGGCCCGACGGCTCGCTGATCCGCTTCGATACCAATGCCGCAGTGCTCCTGACCAACAAGCTCGAGCCCATCGGCACGCGTATTTTCGGACCGGTGACGCGCGAGCTGCGCAACGTGCAGTTCATGAAGATTATCTCGCTCGCACCCGAGGTGCTGTGAAGTGAAAAAGATTCGCAAAGGCGACACGGTGATTTTGATTGCCGGTCGGGACAAAGGACGCAAAGGCGCCGTGATCGAAGTGCTGGGGGACGACCGCCTGCGCGTCGAGGGACTCAACATGTCCAAGCGGCATCAGAAGCCCAATCCGCAGATGGGCGTGCAGGGCGGCATCATCGAGACCGAGGCGCCCCTGCATGTGTCGAACGTGATGGTTTTCAATCCGGCGACGCAAAAGGGCGATCGGATCGGGTTCAAGTCGCTCGAGAACGGCCGCAAGGTGCGCCTGTTCAAGTCGAACAAAGAAATGGTCGACGCGAAGTAACGAGTAATTTATGGCAGCAAGACTCAAACAAATTTTCAACGAAAAGATCGTGCCGGAGCTCAAGCAAAAGCTCGAGCTGAAGAACACCATGGAAGTACCGCGGATCCTGAAGATCACGGTGAACATGGGCGTGGGCGAGGCCGTGGCCGACAAGAAGGTCATGGATGCAGCCACTGCCGATATGGCGAAGATCACGGGCCAGAAGCCGGCGGTCACGAAAGCCAAGAAGTCGGTGGCGACATTCAAAGTGCGCGATGGCCAGGCGATCGGCTGCAAGGTGACGTTGCGGGGCGATCGCATGTATGAATTTCTCGACCGCTTGGTGAGCATCGCCATTCCGCGCATCCGGGATTTTCGCGGCATCAGCACGCGTTCGTTCGACGGCCGCGGCAACTACAGCTTGGGGGTAAAAGAGCAGATTATTTTCCCCGAGATTCAGTACGACCAAATCGACCAAATTCGTGGCATGGACATCACCATCTCCACGTCGGCGCGCGATGACAAGCACGGGCGCGCGTTGTTAGAAGCCTTTAACTTTCCGTTCCGTAAGTAGGTAGCCCATGGCCAAGACGAATATGCTCATGCGCGAGAAAAAACGCCTCAAGATAGCGAAGAAATTCGCCAAGCGGCGCGCTGAGCTCAAAGAGCAGATCCGCGACCCGAAAACAGGGCAGGAGGCTCGCGAAGCCGCGCAAGTCGCATTGCAGAAGCAGCCGCGCGACGCGGGTGCTACCCGGCAGCGCAATCGCTGCTCGATCACGGGCCGCTCCCGCGGCGTGTACCGCAAATTTGGGCTTGCGCGCACCAAGCTGCGCGAGGCTGCCAATCGCGGCGAGATTCCAGGCCTGTCGAAGGCGAGTTGGTGAGGCGCGCACAATGAGCATGACTGATCCAATTGCTGATCTCCTGACGCGCATTCGCAATGCGCAATCCGCGGGCAAGCCGACCGTGGGCATGGGCGCCTCGAAGCTGAAGGTGGCCATCCTCAAGGTGCTGAAGGCCGAAGGCTACATCGCTGACTTCGGTGTCGACAGCGCCGGCGCCAAGAGCACATTGTCCATTGAGCTGAAGTATCACGATGGCCGTCCCGTAATCGATCGCATCGAGCGCATCAGCCGGCCGGGCCTGCGGATCTATCGCGGCAAGGATGAGCTGCCGAAGGTGCTGGGCGGTTTGGGTGTCGCGGTGGTCTCCACTCCTCAGGGCATCATGTCCGACAAGCAAGCGCGCGCGGCCGGCACCGGCGGCGAAGTGCTGTTCGTCGTCCAATAAGGCTAGGTAGGTTCAACTATGTCTCGAGTTGCAAAAATGCCGGTCGACCTGCCGCAGGGCGTCACCGCCACGATCGGCGCAGAGGCCGTGACGCTGAAAGGCGCGAAAGGCTCGCTGACGCTGGCGCTTAAAGTAGGCGTCAAAGTCGTGCAGCAGGATAAGCATCTGGAAGTGCAGGCAGACACCATGGGCGAAGGTATGAATGCCATCGCCGGTTCGACGCGGGCGCATCTCGCCAATATGGTCATGGGTGTGACCAAGGGTTACGAAAAGAAGCTCGAATTGGTGGGTGTCGGTTATCGCGCCGCGGTTCAGGCCAAGAATCTGACGTTGACGCTTGGCTATTCGCACCTGATCAATTTTGCGATTCCGGAAGGCATCACCATCGAGACGCCCACCCAGACGGAGATCATCGTCAAGGGAATCGACCGGCAACGCGTCGGCCAGACCGCCGCGGAGATTCGCGGCTTCCGGCCCCCGGAACCCTACAAGGGCAAGGGCGTGAAGTACTCCGACGAGAAGATTTCGCTGAAAGAGGCGAAGAAGAAGTAATCATGAAATTGACCAAACAAGACACCCGCCTGCGCCGCGCGCTGCGAGGCCGAGTAAAGATCAAAGAACTGGCCGCGATGCGCCTGTCGGTGCACCGCACGCCGCAGCATATGTATGCGCAGATCATTGCGCCTGAAGGCGACAAGGTTCTGGTCGCCGCCTCGACCTTGCAGAAGGACGTGCGCGGGGAATTGAAAACCACCGGCAACATCGAGGCCGCCAAAGCCGTCGGCCGCGCCATCGCGGAGCGCGCCAAGGCCAAAGGCATCGACAAGGTCGCCTTCGACCGTTCCGGTTTCATGTACCACGGGCGCGTCAAAGCGCTGGCAGAGGCCGCTCGCGAAGCGGGTCTCGAGTTCTAACTGAAGGTCTTAAGGGCAACTTATGGCGAGAACAGAAAAACCCATGTCCGGCGATGACCTGCTCGAAAAGCTGGTCGCAGTCAATCGCGTGGCGAAGGTGGTCAAGGGCGGCAAGCAATTCGGCTTTACCGCGCTTACCGTCGTCGGCGACGGCGCCGGGCGGGTCGGATTTGGCTACGGCAAGGCGCGTGAAGTGCCGGTCGCTATTTCCAAGGCCATGATGCAGGCGCGCAAGAGCCTGGTTACGGTTTCCTTGAAGAACGAAACCCTGTTCTACGCTGTCAAAGGCAAGCATGGGACCACGCGGGTCTATATGCAGCCGGCTGCGGACGGTACGGGCGTGATAGCCGGGGGCGGCATGCGCGCGGTATTCGAGTGCGCCGGCGTTCGCAATGTGTTGGCCAAGAGCTACGGCTCGCGCAATCCCATCAACGTGGTGCGGGCCACCATGGACGCTTTGGGCAAGCTGCGCACGCCCGATGACATCGCCGCGAAGCGCGGCAAGTCGGTCGAAGAAATTACTACGGGTTAATCATGGCGAGCAAAGCACAAGCGCAAAAGGCGACCGATGAGAAAGCGATCAAGGTGACCTTGATCAGGAGCGTCTACGGCCAATTGGCCAATATTCGCGGCTCGGTCAAGGGCTTAGGTTTGCGCCGGATCGGCCATAGCGTCGTGGTGGCGGATACACCGTCCAACCGCGGCATGGTGAATGCCGCCAGTCACATGCTCAAAGTCGAGCCCGCACTGGGGAAGGTCTGATGAGATTAAATACGATCAAGCCGGGCGCCGGCTCTAAACGAACCCGACTGCGGGTGGGCCGCGGCGCGTCCGCCGGCCAGGGCAAGACCTGCGGCCGCGGTGTCAAGGGACAGCGCGCACGCAAGGGCGGCTATCACAAGGTTGGCTTCGAAGGCGGCCAGATGCCTTTGCAGAGGCGTTTGCCCAAGATCGGCTTTCGTTCCGCGATGAAGGCCTCGCGCGCTGAACTGACCTTGTCGGATCTTATGCGCGTTTCCGGCACCGACGTGACGCTGGCTGGACTGATCGAGGCGAACCTGGTCTCGGAAAACACCAAGATCGTGAAGATCATTTTGTCCGGCAAGGTCACCAAGCCCTTCACCATAAAGGACAAGGTCATCACTGCGACCAAGGGCGCGAAGAGCGCCGTCGAATCCGCCGGCGGAAAATTCGAGGCTTAAGAGGAACCCGTGGCCACATCCAGTACCAATGCCGCTGCCGCCTTAGGGGATATCACCCGCTTCGCCGAAATGCGCAAGCGGCTGCTGTTCCTGGTGGGCGCGCTCATCGTGTATCGGATCGGCACTTTCATCCCGGTTCCGGGTATCGATGCGGCCAAATTTGCGGCCTTTTTCTCCACCCAGAACGGCACGCTGCTGGGCATGTTCAACATGTTCTCGGGCGGTGCGTTGCAGCGTTTCAGCATCTTCGCGCTGAACGTGATGCCCTACATCACGGCGTCCATCATCGTGCAAATGGCATCGATGGTTTATCCGCCATGGAACCAGATCCGCAAGGACGGTGAATCCGGCCGGCGCAAGCTGATGCAGTACACGCGCTACGGCACGGTCGGCCTGGCGGCATTTCAGGGCTTCGGCGCGGCGTTGGCCATCCAGAATTCCGGCAGCAATTTGGTGCCGAATCCCGGCCCGCAATTCCTGTTCGTCGCCACCATCTCCATTACCACGGGCACTTTGTTCGTCATGTGGCTGGGCGAGCAGATTACCGAGCGCGGCATCGGCAACGGCATCACGATGATCATCGTCGCGGGCATCATCGCCGGGCTGCCGCGCGCCATCGGCAACACCTTGGAAATGGTGCGTACGGGTGAAATGAACGCCCTGGTCGTCGCGCTTATCGTCGTGGTGGTGGGCTTGGTGACGCTCTTTTGCGTGTTCGTGGAGCGGGCGCAGCGCAAGATCCAAGTGAACTACGCCAAGCGCCAAATGGGGCGGCGCATGATGCAGGGCCAGAGCACCCATTTGCCGTTCAAATTGAACATGGCGGGCGTCATACCGCCGATTTTCGCCTCCAGTTTGCTGGTGTTTCCGGCCACGATTGCGCAGTTTTTCGGCAATAGCCCCAACCCGAATATCATCCAGAAGACCTTGCAAAAGATCGCTGCCATCCTCAATTATGGTCAACCACTGCACGTTGTGCTGTTTGGCCTGTTGGTGGTCGGATTCGCCTTTTTCTACGTCGCCCTGGTGTACGACGCCCGCGATACGGCCGAAAACCTCAAGAAGGCTGGGGCCTTCATCCCAGGCATCCGTCCGGGCCTGCAGACGGGCGAATACCTGGACAAGGTCCTGACCCGGCTGACGCTGTGGGGCGGCTTGTACATCATGGCGGTGTGCCTGCTGCCTGAAATTATTCGCATGGTGAATCCGGCCATTCCGTTTCAGTTCGGCGGAACCTCGCTGTTGATCATCGTGGTCGGTGTCATGGATTTCGTCGCACAGCTGCAGTCTCACATGATGTCGCAGCAATACGAGGGCCTGATGAAAAAGGCCAGCCTTCGGGGCATTGGAGCTAAAAAATGAAAGTTCGTCCTTCGGTCAAAAAGATCTGCAAGAACTGCAAAGTCGTGCGGCGGCGCGGCATCGTTTATATCATTTGTTCGTCTGACGCCCGCCATAAGCAAAGGCAGGGTTAATTGATTTATAAGGGATTTTCTAATATACTAGCGCGCTTTTTTTCGAGGGCGCAGGTGGAGAAGTAGATGGCGCGTATCGCCGGCATCAACATACCGATGAACAAGCATGTGGTCATCGGCCTGACTCACATTTTCGGCATCGGCAACAGCCGAGCCGCGCGCATTTGCGACGCTGCCGGCGTGAAGTATCACGTGAAAGTGAAGGACTTGACCGACTCCGAAGTGGCATCGCTGCGCTCTCAGGTTGCGAAGTTCGCGGTTGAGGGCGACCTACGCCGCGAAGTATCGATGAACATCAAGCGCTTGATGGATTTGGGTTGCTATCGGGGCATCAGGCATCGCAAGGGCCTGCCGATGCGCGGCCAGCGCACGCGTACCAACGCGCGCACGCGCAAGGGTCCGCGTAAACAAGCGGTCAAGATGAACGCGCCGCCGGGCAAGGTCTAAGGATAAACATAAATGGCTGATCAAAAGCAAAACGCGCAGCAGGCCGCCGCGGCCGCGGCTCCTGGTGCAAAACCTGCGCGCAAAAAGGTGCGCAAGAACGTGCTCGATGCGATCGCGCATGTGCATGCCTCGTTCAACAACACGATCATCACGATCACCGATCGCCAGGGAAACACCCTCTCTTGGGCTACTTCCGGCGGCTGCGGCTACCGTGGTTCGCGCAAGTCGACCCCGTTCGCGGCGCAGGTCGCCGCCGAGCGCGCGGGCACCGCGGCTCAAGAGCACGGCGTGAAGAACGTCGAGGTGCGGGTCATGGGTCCCGGTCCCGGCCGCGAATCCGCGGTGCGCGCTTTGAACGGCTGCGGGTTGAAGATCACCAACATCGAAGACGTTACGCCGATTCCGCATAACGGCTGTCGTCCGCCCAAAAAGCGTCGCGTTTAAAAGGTTCGCAATGGCAAAATATACCGGTCCGAAGTGCAAGCTGTCTCGTCGCGAGGGAACCGACCTGTTCCTGAAGAGCGGCGTGAAGCCTCTCGAGTCGAAGTGCAAACTTGAAGTGCCGCCGGGCGGCGTGAAGAGCGAGCGCAAGCAGCGCTTGTCGGAATACGGTCTGCAGCTGCGCGAGAAGCAAAAGCTGCGGCGCATGTACGGAGTCCTGGAGCGCCAGTTCAGGAATTACTATCAGAAGGCTGCGGGTCGTCCCGGTGCGACCGGCGAGACCTTGCTGCAATTCCTGGAATGCCGCTTGGATAATGTCGTGTACCGCATGGGGTTCGCCTCCACGCGCGCCGAGGCGCGCCAATTGGTGAGCCACAAGGGCGTGTCGGTGAACGACAAGCTCGTCAATATTGCTTCGTATCAGTGCAAGGCGGGCGATGTGATCAACTTGCGCGAACGCGCCAAGAAGCAGACCCGCGTCACCGCGGCTCTGACCATGGCGACCCAGGTCGGGCTTCCCGATTGGGTCGAAGTCGACGACAAGAAGTTCTCCGGAATTTTGAAGTCCGTTCCGGATCGTCAGGAAATTCTGCCCGACATCAACGAGAGCCTGGTCGTCGAGTTGTATTCCAAGTAGCAATTGGCTTTTTTATGCGACGCAGCCTTCGCTGCGTCGTCTCCGGTTAAGTAAACGTAGGTGAAATCCATGCAGGGATCGATCAATGAGTTTTTGAAACCGCGGGTCGTCAAGGTACAACCCGTGTCGCCGCGCCATGCCCGCATCGTGATCGAACCGTTTGAACGCGGTTTCGGCCACACGCTCGGCAATGCGCTGCGCCGAGTGCTGCTGTCCTCCCTGCCGGGGGCGGCGATCACTGAGATCGAGATCGAGGGCGTGCTGCACGAGTACACCGCGATCGAAGGCGTCCAGGAGGATGTCGTCGACATTCTGCTGAACTTGAAGGCGGTGGCGATTCGCATGCACACGCGCGATGTTGCCGAAGTGCGCCTGCACAAGAAGGGTCCTGGGCCCGTGACGGCCGGCGACATCGCCGGGGATCATGACATCGAAATTTTGAACCCGGATCTGGTCATCGCGAACCTGACCAAGGCCGGCGAATTGTCGATGTCCCTCAAGGTGGAGCGCGGCCGCGGTTATCGTCCCGCCGCACAGCGCATGGCCTTCGAAGAACAGACCCGCGCCATCGGCCGTCTGCAGCTGGACGCTTCGTTCAGCCCGGTGCGCAAGGTGACTTACAACGTCGAGAGCGCGCGCGTCGAACAGCGCACCGATCTGGACAAGCTCATTCTCGATATCGAAACCAACGGCACGATCGATCCTGAAGAGGCGATCCGCCGCGCCGGCGGCATCCTCAAGGACCAGCTGTCGGTCTTCGTTGATCTGCAGGGCCAAGATGAATCGACCACCAAGGCCACCGAAACGCAGTTCGATCCGATTCTGCTGCGCCCGGTCGATGAGCTGGAGCTCACCGTGCGTTCCGCCAACTGCCTGAAAGCGGAAAATATCCACTACATCGGCGATCTCGTGCAGCGCACCGAAGTCGAGTTGCTGCGCACACCGAACTTGGGGAAAAAGTCTTTGACCGAGATCAAAGAAGTTCTGGAGAGCCATGGCTTGACGCTGGGAATGCGCATCGACAATTGGCCGCCGCCGGGATTGAAGCGCGACGACGAGCGCGACGGCATTTGAACCAGAGTTAAGAGAAGAACATGCGTCACAGAAACAGCGGGCGTCAGCTATCGCGAAATGCCTCTCATCGTCACGCGATGCTGCGCAATATGGCGACATCGCTGCTGCGGCACGAAACCATCCGCACCACCGTGCCGAAGGCCAAGGAACTGCGCCGCGTGGTCGAGCCGTTGATCACGATGGCCAAGGTGGACTCGATCGGCTTGCGCCGCCTGGCGCACTCGCGCTTGCGCGACGACGCGGTGGTCGAGAAGCTATTCGCGGACTTGGGTCCGCGCTTCAAGGCGCGTGCCGGCGGCTATACGCGAATCTTGAAAATGGAACCGCGTCCCGGCGACAACGCCGATATGGCTCTCATGCAGTTGACCGAGTCCGCCGTGGTCGCGACCGAAAAGAAAGAAGACAAGAAAGCCGCCAAAGCATCCAAGGCTGAACCGAAGAAGACCAAGGCCAAGAAGGGCGCTGCCGCCGCTGATGACAGTGAGGCGGAGGCCAAGCCTAAGCGCAAAACGAAGAAAGCGGCTGCCTGATCTTAAGCAGCCGCGCCTTGCGCGGCTGCGACTCGAGCGAATGCGTCTCGAGTCATGTTCTCTGGCTTGCCCGCGGTGGCCGCGACATTGTCTTCGATCCGAATACCACCGTAGGGTTTGAGTTCATCGACCACTGCCCAGTCAATATGCGCGCGCCGTTCGTCTGCATGAGCCGTGGCCAGAAGTGAGTCGATAAAATAGATGCCCGGCTCCACAGTCACCACCACGCCCGGCTCGAGCATCCGCGTCAAGCGCAAGTATGGATGCCCCTTGGGCCGCTCGCGCTCATGTCCTTTGGCATCCCCCATGACCCCACCCACATCGTGTACCTGCAGACCCAGCAGGTGCCCGATCCCATGCGGGAAGAACACGCCGGTCACGCCGCTTTCCAAGGCCGCCTGACCGGATAGTTTGGTGAGGCCGATCTTTTGCATCACGTCACCCAAGACCCGATGAGCCGACAGGTGCACATCGCGGTAATCGCGGCCCGCGAGAATCTCCTCGCAGAGCGCTAATTGCGCCTTGTCCATGGCTTTGCAGAGATCTGCAAAGCGTCCTGGGGTGCGCGCGTAAGAGCGGGTGATGTCCGCCGCATAACCGCGGTATTGGGCACCGGCGTCGATCAAGAAAGACCGGAGCGGCAAGGGTGAGGTCCGTTCAAGGTGCTGGTAGTGCAGGACCGCCGCATTCTCGTTATAGGCGACGATGTTGTTGTAAGGCATCTCTTCTTCGCGCTGCCGGCACGCCGCCAGGTAGCTCATATGCGCATCGTATTCGGAGACGCCGCGGTGAAACGCAGCGAGCGCGGCAGCATGTCCACGCGCACCCAACTCACTGGCTTTCCGCAGGCAGGCCAGCTCGTAGGGTGTCTTTACGGCTCGCTCGTAATCAAGCAGCGTCAGCAGCGCTTTGGGATTGAGGCACTTTGGATCCGCGCCAAGGCTCAAGCCTTCAGGACCCAGGGAGGCAACGCGGCCCAATTTGTCCCAATGGTGCGCGGCCTTCGAATCATCCTCGATGGCGATTAAATTGACGGCGGCTGTCCAAGAAGCGGTAGGCAGTTTCGCGGCCTTGTGCCAGTAGTCTTTGGGTTGATAGAACAGGACCGTGGGACGGTCGCCGGGTCTATACACCAGGATGCAGCGCGGATTGTCCACAATGGGGACCCACGCCTTGAACTGCGGATTGACCTTGTAGGGGTAATCTTGGTCGTCGAGAAACAGCAGCGGCGGGCGGCCGGCGTGCACCACCAAAGCATCAAAGCCGCTTAGCGTAAGTGCGCGATCGGTGCGGCTCATCACCAAGCCTAAGTGCGCGGCGTATAGTTGATCAAGGCTCGAATCGCTCACCGGACCTCCGTCGCTTCAAATCGCGCTGAATTATGCGCCAGGGTGCGCTTAAGCTTAACCCCAGCCGCGATTTCCTGCGTTAAAGGCGTGGCGTGGTAGGCGAAAGTGATATGAAATTACGCCAAAACACTCTAAAATCGGCCGGGACATTTGGGTATAGGCCCAAAACAACACGCTCGGCCTAAATTTTTTACCTTTAAATTTTCTGGGGTATCGATAGATGAAGACCAAACTTGCTCTGACCGCCCTTGTCGCTGCATTCATGCTGAGTGCTTGCGGCAGCAAGACCGAGGCTCCTGCCCCGGCCGCTGCTCCTCCTCCGGCCGCTGCGCCTGCCGCGGATGCCGCTGCCTCTGCCGCTGCTGATTCGGCTGCTGCTGCGAGCGCCGCCGCCGATGCAGCTGCCAGCGCAGCATCTGCTGCGAAGCCGTAGTACGCTTCGGAGTTGATCCCACAAGCCCGGGCGGGCTGCCATCAGGCATGTTCGCCCGGGCTGTGTCTTTTTTAGATCGAGGATGAAGTTTCGTTGCTTGTCAGCATTCGCGATGTCAGACATTCGAAACAGGATCGCCAGTGGATCCAAAGTGTCTACGGCGAGTACATCGAATCCCTCGCTGATTTGAACACCGGTTTGTTCTCGGTCATCGGCGCGAACAATCCGCACGAAGCGGAGATTTTCGCCAACTGGTTCTCCAACGATCAATCGCACCCGCTGCTGATACAGAAGGGAAATGATTCCGTGGGCTTTGCGCTGGTCACTCGGCCGCGCATCCCGAAGGCCGGAGAGAAAGCGGCGGATTACCGAATGTCGGAGTTCTTTGTGCGAATGCAGTACCGGCGTGCGGGAATCGGCCGCGATGCTGCGACCCTGATATTCGACCGCTTCGCCGGCGATTGGGAGATCGTCGAATATATGCGGCACCCCGGCTCGGTGGCCTTTTGGCGCCAAGTAGTCTCGCGCTACAGTGCGGGGCGCTTTACAGAGAGCTCGCGCAATGGCGAGGTACAGCAGCGATTCGCGACCCGGCCGTCGGCCTCAAAGAAGTAGGGGGGTTTGCCGGGAATAATGCATTATGTTCCTCAAGGATGAAGTAAATTGGCCGATCCATTAAGTCCTGTGCAATCTCCATCTAACGTCGCATTTGATTTCATTCGCAGCCTCGCCGAGGAATTATCGGGCGGCCACGTCGACCTGCCGTCGTTTCCTGAAATAGCGCTGCAAGTCCGGCGGATCCTGGGCGATCCCGATACGCGGGTCGAACAAATCGTGCGGGTCGTGGGATCGGAGCCGGCGCTGGCAGCGCGCCTGCTGCGCATCGCGAATTCCGCCGCCATCAATCGCAGCGGCAAAGCCGTCACGGACCTGCGCACCGCCATCGCACGCATCGGCCACAACATGGTGCGCAGTGCGTCGATCTCCTTTTCGATGAATCAAATCCGCAAGGCCAACAAGCTGGCGAGTCTGGCGCCGCATTTGAACGATCTATGGGAGCGCAGCACTTACGTCGCCGCCTACGCCTATGTGCTCGCGCGGACCTGCACCCGCGTGAACCCTGATGAAGCGATGCTCACCGGCATGATGCATGGCATCGGCAAGCTGTACATCTTGACCCGCGCGACGGGGCATCCGGAGCTGTTCGCCAGCGAAGATGTACTGAATGACATCATCAACGATTGGTATCCTTCGATCGGCAAGGCGATTCTAGAGAATTGGAAATTCTCCGAAAGCATGGCGCGCGCGGTGGGACAGGAGGATTTTTCCCGCACCGAGATCGAGTCGCCCGACCTGACCGACGTCGTCGGCGTTGCCATCTTGATGGTCTCGTACGGCACCGATATCGCCGGCCTCGAACAAACTCTGCAAGAATTGCCGGCCGCGAAGCGGCTCGGTATGAATCAGTCGAAGACGTTGAGCGTCATGCAGGATTCGGCCGCGGAAGTCACGGCGTTGAGCCAGGCGCTGGCGAACTAACACCCCGGCACTGTGAAATTGACCGGCGCATGACCTTGGAGATAGAGAAGCGTCGAGGCCCGGAAGAGCAGGGCCTCGTCGCCTCTCTATCCCCAAGGCCGTTCAAGCCGGACGCTCAATGTCACAGTGCCGGAGGATGAGTCTCGAGTGGCTACCGTCGGTCAGTTGGCGTCAGACGCACTCGTAGACCGGAACAACAGGTGTTCGCCCAACGCCCCGGTGATGTCGGCATGTGATATCGATCGGCCCGAGTTCTCGCCAGGGAGGGTAAGCAGAGTCAAGGCACTGTTGTCTTTCGTGCCTTGACTCTGCTTACCCTCCCTAGCGAGCACTACACCGGCCGGTCAATATCACTAGGCCAGCACTGCAGCACTTTCCGCGGCGAACGCCTCAGCCACATAGGTCACATTGTCCGGCATGATGCCGGCGAGATTCATGCGGCTGTCGGAAGTCATATAAATGTGGTGCTTCTCGCGCAGCCGCTCAACCGCATCGGCGGGCACGCCAAGCAACGAAAACATGCCGTGTTGTGCGCGGATGAAATCAAAGGAGTCGCCGCCCGTCACTTGCCGCAGGCGGTTGGCCAGCAGGGAGCGCATGTCGAGAATTCGCGTTCGCATGGCATCGAGTTCCTGCACCCACTGTTGCCTCAAGAGCGGTTCTGCAAAAATTCTTGCGGCGATGGCCGCGCCATGATCGGGCGGCATGGAATAAATGCTGCGCGCGATGTGCAGCATGTGGGATTGCACGGCATCGGCTCGCGACGCACTTTCGCTGACGACGATCAAGCCGCCGACCCGCTCGCGATACAGTCCTAAGTTCTTGGAAAACGACACGGCAATGAGCGCTTCGGGCACCCGTTCGACGACCATCCGAACGGGAGCGGCATCGGCCTCGAGCGAAGCGCCGAATCCCTGGTATGCGAGATCGAGATACGGGACCAGCTTGCGGCGCAGCAGGACCTCGGTCACCGCCTGCCACTGCTCGGCATTGAGGTCAGCGCCGGTGGGGTTATGGCAGCAGGCATGGATCAACACCACATCACCCTCGGATGCGGCTTGGAGGCGCTGCAGCATGGCATCGAAGCGCAGTTCGTGCGCCCGGGCGTCGTAATAAGGATAGCGCTCGAGTTTAAGCCCGCAGCCTCCCAGCAACGGCGCGTGATTCCCCCAGGTGGGGTCGCTTAGGTAGACCGCAGCGGTGGGAGAGGCCGCCTTGATGAGTTCCGCCCCTACACGTAGGGCGCCGCAGCCGCCCGGACACTGTAGCGTCCGCGCGCGCCGATCTTTACGCGCCGGGTGCCCGGCGCCGAGTACCAATTCCTCCAGGGCAGCGTTGAATTCCTCTCGGCCCGCGGCGCCCACGTAAGCCTTGGTGGTTTGGGCCGCCAGAACCTCTTTTTCCGCCCTGCGGACGCATTCCAAAATGGGCGTGTTGCCCGACAGATCGCGGTAAACACCTACCCCGAGGTCGACCTTATGCTTGAAAGGATCTGCTCGGTATTTCGCCATCAATCCGAGAATGGAATCGGAAACCAGCCGCTCAAGTTGTTGAAACAAAAGTTCTCACCCCTGTCTTATGTCGAGAGCATTATATCGTTCGCGCAAGCCTCACGAACTTACCGTCTCCAATAAAAGACAGTAGGCCGATGACATTTGGCGGGGTTAGCGTGTACGCTTTAACCAATCAATAGCGGGAGAGTCAGCTTATGGCGCTTTGGAAAGAAAACCCCACGCCCGTCCCTTCGGGTTCATCCGTTCCCTCATCGGCAATGGCCGGCCCGGACAGAAGCCCGCCGGAACGTCCCGTCAGCGATCCGGGACTGGCTGTTTCGCCGCGCCGCCCCACTCCGAAAACCGCTGTAGAGGGCGGGGAGTCAGTGATTGCGGCGAACCTTTCGATCGAAGGCAAGATTGAAGGCTCGGGAAATGTGCGAATGGCGGGCCGTTTCAAGGGCGATGTGCGAATTGACGGCAATTTCACCATGGACAGCGGCGCCCATCTGACCGGGCAGGTTCTTGCGGGCATCGTAGTGGTCGGCGGCGAACTGCAAGGCAACATTGAATCCGCCAAGCGCGTCGATGTGCTCGAGGGCGGCGTCATCGTCGGGGATGTGAAGGCCGGTTCCATCACGGTTGCGGCCGGCTCGCGCATGCGCGGGCACGTCGAATTCGGCTGGGAAGACGAGAAAGGTAAGATCAAGGGCTTGGTCAGCAGCGGCAGTTAACCATGAGCGTCGCTCGTCAGAGCACTCTCGGCGCCACCCGGGTATGTCCGCACTGTAAGGCCACGGTTTTACAAAGTGCGAACATCTGCCCGGGGTGCCAACACCACCTGCGCTTCAACACAGTTAACGCCGAGCCGGCTGCGCAGGCGGTATCCGCCATGCGCATCGAGGGGACGATTCATCACCCCACGCGCGGCGAGCAGTGTGAGTACTGCGTGGTAATTGCGATTACCAACGAAAAGGGCGAAAAAATTACGCGCCAAGTCGTCGGTGTCGGCGCGCTTCAACCGGGGGAGCGGCACAACTACAGCTTCTCGGTCGAGCTTGTGCCGGTGCGCCCGCTACCCAGAGTCCCGCCGAGAAATTAGCTACCGTTGAATGCTGCCTTCGATGGCGATAAAGCGCAGGAATTCAGCGCGCGTGCTGGCATCCGCACGGAAAGTGCCGAGCATTTTGCTGGTCACCATGGACACCCCTCGCTTGTGCACCCCGCGCGTCGTCATGCATTGGTGGACCGCGTCAATGACGACGCCCACACCGCGGGGCTTGAGCACTTCGTTGATGCATCCCGCGATTTGCGCCGTGAGCTTTTCTTGAACCTGGAAACGCCGGGCGTAGCCGTCCACGACGCGCGCCAGTTTGCTGATGCCCACCACCCGATGGGTCGGCAGATAGCCGACATGCGCACGTCCGATAATGGGCGCCATGTGATGCTCACAGAACGATTCGAACGAGATATCGCGCAGGACCACCATTTCGTCGTAGCCTTCAACCTCCTCGAACGTGCGGCGCAGATAAGCGCCGGGGTCGCTGGAATAGCCCGAGAACCAGTCGCGATAAGCGTTCACCACCCTTTTCGGCGTTTCTCGCAGGCCCTCGCGCTGCGGGTCATCGCCGGCCCACCGCAATAGAGTTTGCACCGCGTCTTCCGCGGCGCTTCGGGTCACTGCGCGACTCTTCTTTTTTGCCATTCACGAATCTCCAAAACGGTACGCGAAAGCGCCACGCGCCAAAACGTGGCATACGATAGCATGATGGGTTAAAGGCCCGATCCTCGAGTCCATTTGGAGAATAATTTGAAATATCGTCTTGGCGCCTGCGGCATGGCCGCGATTCTTTTCGGCCTGTGCGCGCAAGCGGCCGCCCCCGCGGCTTCGGAAGGCGATGCGGTCACGCGCAAGAACGCGCACGACATTTTCAAACAGCTCATTGAAATCAATACCACCGATTCGGTCGGAAGCACAACTGTGGCCGCGGAGGCCATGGCGAAACGTCTGCTCGATGCGGGGTTTCCCAAGGCGGACGTTGTCGTGCTGGGGCCCAACGACCGCAAGGGCAACATGGTTGCTCGCTATCGCGGTAGGGCCGGCTCGAAATTAAAACCGATGCTGATCATTGGCCACTTGGACGTCGTTGAGGCGAAGCGCGAGGATTGGACTACCGATCCGTTCCAGTTCGTCGAAAAAGACGGGTACTTCTATGGCCGCGGCACCCAGGACATGAAGGACAGCGATGCCATTGCGGTGACCGACTTCATCCGCATGAAGAAGGAGGCATTCGTCCCCGACCGCGATATCATCCTGGCGCTGACCGCGGATGAAGAAAACGGTCAGTCCAACGGCGTCGACTGGCTGCTCAAGAATCACCGCGAGCTCATAGATGCCGAATTTGCCTTGAATCCTGATTCGGGCGGCGTGCGGCCGGACAAGCCGCAGATTGTGGGATTCGAGGCCACCGAGAAACTCTACGGCGATTTTCAGGTGCTTGCCACGAACCCAGGCGGCCATAGCTCGCTGCCCACGCCCGACAACGCAATTTACCACGTGGCCAACGCACTCGTGGCCTTGCAGAAGTGGTCGTTCCCTTTCGAGCTGAATCCCATCACGCGCGAGTATTTCGCGCAAATGGCCAAGATGGAGACTGGCCAGACGGCCGCCGATCTGCGCGCCATCTTAGGCACGCCGCCCGATACGAAGGCGGTTGAGCGGCTGTCGCTGGATACGCACATGAACTCCGTCATGCGCACAACCTGCGTAGCGACCATGTTGAGCGGCGGTCACGCGCCAAACGCGCTGCCGGGACGGGCCGAAGCCAACGTGAACTGCCGCATTTTTCCGGGCCATTCGCAGGAGGAGATTCGCCTGCAATTGATCAAGCTGTTCAACGATCCGAAACTCACGGTGCGCTACCGCAGCGACACCGGAGAATTGACGGACCATGGCTCGGATCGCAAGGCCATGACGCCGCCGCCGCTGCGCGACGATGTCATGAATTCCCTGCTCGGCGTCGCGGGTAAGTTATGGCCGGGCTACGTGGTGCTGCCGGTCATGGAAGCCGGTGCGTCGGACAGCATCTACACCATGAACGCTGGAATCCCGAGCTACGGCATTAACGGAGTCGCGGTCGAACGCGCCGACGACAGGGCACATGGCCGGGACGAACGCCTAAAAATTGACGCTTACTACACGGGCGTCGAGTTTTATTATCTGTTCTTAAAGGCGCTCACCACACCTGCAGGTTGAGTTCATGCGCATATTCTGGAGCGGGGTGTTTGCAATTCTCATGACCGCGATCGTGTCGGGGGTTTGGGCGGCATTGTTGCTGGCCAATCTCTCGCACGCCCCGGCCTTCCCTTGGTCCACCGTCGTCATGGGGCTGCTGTTGTGGGCGCTGTGGACTTTTTTGGACGGAAAATGGGGTCCGGTGAGAAATCGCGCGGCACGAAGCGAATACCTGCGCGCTGCGCGCCTGCCGCGGCGTGTGTATTCCTGGGCCCTGGTTGCCGGCCTGCTGTGGCTGTTTTTTCTGGCGGGCTTTTGGATCGTGCTGGAGCAGATGGTCAGCGTCCCCGGCAACAAACTGCCGGATTTTTCGGCGCTCCCCACGGTAACCGTCATCGCGACATTGGTGATGGCCGCCGCTTCGGGCGCGGTGTCGGAGGAAGCCGGATTTCGCGGCTATTTTCAGGGAGCGCTGGAACGATCCGGTTTCGGCGCCGCTGCGATTCTCGGCACGGCGTTGCTGATGGCGCCCATCCATGCGCTCACTCAGGGCTTTGTTTGGCCGACGCTGCTGTTCTATCTTCTGGCGGATGGCATGCTGGGTGCGCTGGCATATTTCACCAAATCAATTCGACCGGGAGTGCTGGTACACGCGGTCGGCCTGTTCGCATTCTTTGGCGTGATATGGCCGCGCGACAAAGAGCGTTTGCCGATATGGCAAAGCGGAGCGGACATCTGGTTTTGGATCCACCTCGGCCAGGCGGTACTATTCGCAGTCTTGAGTCTCTATGCTCTTAGGCGTCTCGCCGCCGTCGCGAAACAGGCTTCAAACACCAAGCCCGCATGAACACCGGCGATCACCACGATCTGCAAAAGTTTGTCGATGCGCAACGTGAAATTTTTGACCAAGTCGTGACCGAGTTGCGGCTCGGCCGCAAGCAGAGCCACTGGATGTGGTTCATTTTTCCGCAGATCAAAGGGCTGGGGAGCAGTGCGATGGCACAGCAATACGCCCTCTCGGGCCTCGATGAGGCGAAAGCGTATTTCGCTCACCCGGTCCTGGGTAACCGGTTGCTCGAATGCACTCGACTCGTGACCGCGGCGCCTGCTCGATCGATCGAAGATGTTCTTGGATATCCCGACAATCTCAAATTCCATTCCTCGATGACCCTGTTCGCGCATGCCGCGAACCACGACGAAGTCTTCGAGGGTGCACTGAGAAAGTATTTTCGCTCCGAGTATGATCCTCTGACTGTCGAAAGGCTCGGGTTCCCATGGCCGACATAAAGCATGTCTTTGTTCTCATGCTCGAGAATCGCTCGTTCGATCATCTGTTCGCATTCTCCGGACGAAGCGGCGTTCCCCGTCCCGATGCAAGCTGGGGCATGACCGCGGATGCGCCGGACCGAACGCCGCTTGATCCGCCGCACGAGTTCGAGGACGTAGCGGCGCAAATCGGCGGCGATCCGCCCATGTGCGGATTCGCGCAGCAATCCTACTGGAATGTCTCCAGGCAGGGATTCGCGGCCGGCGCGCTGCCGGTCTTGAGGACGCTCGCGAATCAATACTTCCTGTTCGACAATTGGTATTCCTCGATGCCGGGGCCGACCTGGCCGAATCGGTTTTTCGTGCACGCGGGTTCCTCGGGCGGACTCGACAACAGTCCCTCGGCGGCTGCCACGATCGAGAGCGAAACCATCGACTCCTTGAGCTTTAGCTTTCCAAACGGCACCCTGTACACACGCTTGCAGCAGGCCAATCGCAGCTGGCGCGTCTACCACGACGATCTATTTCCCCAGGTGCTCGCCATCAAGGACATGATCGATCCGTTTCGCTTGAACACCGGGCGGTTCTCCTGGCTCAAGGTCGGCGAAAAACAATTCTTCGTCGATGATCTGGCCCACGGCTTCGATGTCGACTACACCTTCATCGAACCCAATTATGGGTTGGCTGCCGGGGGCTTCGAGAACGGTAATTGTCAGCATCCGATCGGCTCCATGGCCGCGGGCGAGGCCTTCATCCAATACGTTTACGAGGCGATACGAAATTCTCCCGTCTGGCCGCAAAGCCTGCTGATCATCACCTATGATGAGCACGGCGCTTTCTTCGATCATCAAGCGCCACCCGCGGCGACTGCCCCGAATGACGGAACGCAGAATCACGACCGGGCCGAGAATCCGCAGAACTTTGCGTTCGATCGATTGGGTGTTCGGGTGCCCTGCGTCGCGATTTCGCCATGGATTGCGCAGGGAGGACTCGGCAGTCGATTCTTTCCCGGCAAAGTATTCGACCATACCTCCATCATCAAGACTGTGATGAACCTGTTTTGCGCGGGCGCAAGCTTAGGAGCGCGCGAGCAGGCGGCCAATTCCATCGAATCTATTTGCTCGCTGTCTTCTACAAGAAGCGACGGCGATGCGTTCGCCTCGCTGCCCCTGCAACCCGCGCCGGCGGCGACTCGTGCGCTTCCCGCAGCACCGAGTTCCGAAATGCCTGATCACGCGACGAACGCGTTCTCGCGAATCGCCATGAGCCTCGATCTGTCGATGAACGCCGCGACTCCGCTGCCTCCCGTGGCTGTCACGCATCCATCATTTGCAATGGACGCGACGCATGGGCAATTAATGCCGCATGCCATCACCGGGGGCCGCACCAAGCAGCAGACGCTGGATTACATTCAGGCGGTCGCGGCGCGAGTCGAGCGGCTAAAATCTACCTGAGCCGCGGAACCGCGAGTCCGGTGGCGCCGTTGCGCGAAAATTCGAATTGCACCGACCACTCGCGCGGGGACGGACTGTCCACCGGCGCAAATTTCCACTTCCTTGCGGCATCGCTTGCAAGCCGTGAAAAATACCGGCTCGAGCCGTGGGTCTCCAGGTTCTCGGCGACGACATTTCCCGCGTGATCAACGGTTACGCGAACCGCGACTTTAATTTGGCCATGGATCGAATCGCGCGCACCGCGCGAGAGGGTGGGAATCTCTTCATGCACCACCGGCGTACCTTGAGACTGGGTTGTTGCGGCTGATTGCGCTGCCGTGGGCGAAGGGGTTTGTTGCGAAGCGATCGGGACCGCATTTGCTCTTGGCCTCGGCTCGGCGTGGCTTCGCAACATTCGGCTGCCGGCCCAGACCGCAAGCAATACGAGCCCGACTGCCACGACGGGGACGAGCCAGCGCTCGTACGGAGCGCGCGTTGCGGCCGGCCGGCGGTCCACCGCCGGCGGACCTGGCGCATGAGTTGCCTCAGGCGGAGGAACGGCGGCCGGCTGCGCAGACATCTCCGGCACCGGCATGCGGAGTGGTGTGGCAACTTGAGGCGCGGGCGCCGGTGGGGGCGGCACCTCGCCTGCAGGACCGACTAGCTTTCGCAGTTCGGAAACGCTCGGGCGGTTCCCGGGTTCCTGAGTCAAGCTTCGTCGCAGCGCATCCGCGAGTCCCGCAGAAAGTGTCGCCGGCAACGACAGTGCGTTTGCAGGGGCGTTAAGCGCCGGACGGGTCTGAGTTAGCGCCTCCACAATGGTGGCTCCAAGTGCCCGGACGTCTCCGGCAAGGTCAATTCCGGTAGTGTCGCCCGCCGCCCGAATCGTATCGCTCGCCAGCTTCAGCTGATCATTGACGACCAAAAAGTTCGATGCCTTTAGCTGGCCGTGCACCAAGTTTTGACGGTGTAGGTAGGCCAACGCATCGAGGGTGGGGGTCAGCATTTCCTGAGCTTCCGAAGGCGTAAGGGCCCGATGCGGAAGGATTTGCGCGAGGTTTTGCTCGGCATACTCGGTGACGACGAAAAGAAATGGATGTCCACCAAGCTTGCAGCGCCCCGCCTCGAGGAGGCGGATCAAATGCGGATGAGACAGCGCGGCGGCTAGCTGCCAGCGCGAGAGCTGCGATTCCGCGCGCGCCGGGTCCGCCGGAATGATTTTAATTGCGGCATTGACGAGGTTTTGTGCCCTGCATTCGGTGAGAAATACGACGGAATGGTTTGATCTGCCCAAAAAGCGGCGCAGGGGAAAGATGCCGTTGACAATTTGGCTCTCCCACTTCGTCCAGATCTCGGTCTCGGTCATTGTTCGGCCTCTGGACCCAAGTACTTCCATAGCCATACGAACATATCATTAAGGATTGCTCAAGAACCGACGGTCCGTGTCAGCGTTTGACGACAACTCGATAATGCCATAATGATCGCAGCGGGGACTACAAAAGAGCAGCTCATGGCTATTGTACAGTTAGTGGATGCGCGGCAGCGCGACCTTGGCGGTTTCGTTGTGCGTCGAGTACTGCCCGCCGCGGGGCGCCAGATGGTGGGCCCATTCATTTTCTTCGATCACATGGGTCCGACGCAATTCGAGCCGGGTCATGGAATCGACGTGCGACCACATCCGCACATTGCACTAGCCACGGTGACGTATTTGTTCTCGGGCTCGCTCGAGCACCGTGACAGTCTCGGCAACGTGCGCGAGATCCGTCCCGGAGACGTCAACTGGATGACCGCCGGTCAAGGCATCGCGCATTCAGAGCGCACACCGCATCTCGCGCGTGCAGCGGGCGAGAAAATTCACGGCATCCAAAGTTGGGTGGCGCTGCCCGACGGCCGCGAAGATGATGAGCCGAGCTTCACCCACTACCCGGCGAGTGTGATTCCGCGGCGCGTGCTCGACGGGGTGACGCTATCGGTGGTTGCCGGGGATGCCTTCGGACTGCGCTCTCCGGTCGTCACGGCGTGGCCAACGTTGTACGTGCACGCGCAGTTTTCCCCCGGCGCGGCATTGGAGATGTCCCCGGAGCATGAGGAACGTGCCGTGTACGTGGTCCAGGGCGAGCTCGCCACGGATGACGCCAAGATTGCCGAGGGTCAACTCGCCGCGCTCGCACCCGGACAAAAGATCCGACTGCGAGCGGTTGGTGAGGCGCGCGTGATGCTGCTGGGCGGCAATCGCTTTTCCACGCCGCGCCATATTTGGTGGAATTTCGTGGCCTCCTCTCACGAACGCATTGAGCACGCCAAAGAGCGGTGGGCAAAGCGTGAATTTCCCCCGGTGCCGGGCGAAACGGAATTCATCCCGCTGCCGTCAGAATGAGCAGGTGGGCTCCGCTCTTGTGCGCGCACGCGGATATACGATTGATTCACCTTAAGTTTTCGACGGCTACAGCCAGGAGATTTTTATGAGCGATAAAATCGCAACGGTGCATTGGGAGGGTCGGGGCAAGCAGGGCGTGGGCAAGATCAGCACGCAAACGGAGGCGCTGAAGTCCTATCCGTACGGCTATGCGAGCCGTTTCGAGGATGACAAGCGCGGCACGAATCCCGAGGAATTGCTGGCGGCGGCGCATGCGGCCTGCTTTACCATGGCGTTTTCTTTCGCTTGTGATGCGGCGGGATTTTCCACCGCGGCCGTGGACTGCCAAGCCGCGGTACGGTTGGTGCTGAAGGGCGGCGGCTTCTCGATTGAGCACATCGGCCTCAAGCTCGACGCCAGCGTACCGGGAATCGATGAGGCGACCTTTCAAAAGATAGCCGCCAAGGCGAAACAGGATTGCCCGCTGTCCAAGGCGTTGGCCAGCGTTCCGGAGATTACGCTGACGGCAACTTTGCGCTAGGGACTTTAGGTGATTGCGTGCGGCCGGCGAAAGGCGCGCAGCAATGCGATGACCCAGCCTATGGCAATTGCCATGAACACGAGCAGCCCGCCCATGACCAACTGATTGGACAGATGCGGGGGCACCATGCGATGTGCGGTCAATACCAGCCAATGCATGTAGCCGACCATGGCGACCATCAGGCAGCCGAACCAAACACCGTGAGATACCAGCAACGCTCGTGTCTGCGCGATCCGTTCGGGCGCCAGCCAGTAATCTCGATTCGGCAATTTCATGTCGCTGGCTTTCGAATAGACCACGCTCAACAGCGCCACCATGGCAATCGGGAAGCCGACTCCCATCGCAAACACGAATCTGGTGTAGAACGCGCGCGTCATGTGGGCGGTGGGGAACCCCGCGCCGTCGAAATGAGACGCAACCATGGGCGGCAGGCTCGATACCGTATTGGAGAAATAGAAAACCGCTATCAGCAATGCCAGCGAAAATGCGATCCAGGGAATTCTATTCATCGCTGCAACACCATAGCACGGGGAAAAGAGGGTGATTCATCGGCGCCCCGGCAGGCAACTCATCCGCCAGGCCTGGAAATTCCGGTGATGTTTTCCAGCGGCGCGGAGTATGCCTGATGTCATCGCCTAGGAATCGCACCGAGAACACGCGGCGTCGATGCGCGCCGGTTACGCCGCGCGCGCCATGCAGCATCAACATGTGGAAACACACGGCATCACCCGGCTGCAAATCCCAGCCGAGGATGGGGAATTTCTCGCGTGCCACGTCGATATTCGGCAAGTCGGCAAGTGTGCCCTCGGGAAACCATTTAGCCTCGGCGTCCATGAACGTGCGGGGCATCAACCAGGGTCCCAAGTGCGATCCCGCCACGAGTTCCAGCGTGGATTCCCGGGTCACTGGATCCACCGGGATCCAGAAGCTCACATTCTGTCTGCCTTCGATGTTGTAGTAGGGCTGATCTTGGTGCCACGGGGTCGTCTGCCTAGTTCCGGGTTCCTTGGTGAGCATGTGATCGTGATACAGCCGCGCCGTCGAGCTTCGCATCAGACGGCCGGCGGTTTCGGCCAGAGCGGATTCGAATATAAAACGGCGATAGAGCGCGTTGTCCTGCCAATTGCAGAAATCTTCGACGAAGCGGCCTGGGTCATCCGCGGCGCTCGCGACGATGGCGCGCGGACTCAAGGCCCCAAGATTCAAGTCGATACCCGCCCGCAGCGTGGCGATCTGGTCGCGATCGAAGAGCTGCCGAATGCACACTGCGCCTTCGCGCTGATATTGCTCCACCAGCTCCGTGTCAATCATGCGGGAAGTGCACTCAGTATTTCCTCAATCAATGCCGCACCCCGATACGCGAAGCCGGTGTAAATCTGCAATAGATTCGCGCCCGCGCGCAGGCTCGCGCGCGCGTGTTCCGCGCTGACGATGCCGCCGACGCCGATGATGGGAAAGTCGGCGCCGAGTTCGGCCCGCAACTGGGAGATGATTTTGACCGAGGAGGGATGCAGCGGCGCGCCGCTCAAGCCCCCGCGCTGTGCTGCCGCGGGCGGCGGCTGAAGCAGGCTCAAATCCGTCGAGGTATTGGTGGCGATGACCCCGTCGAGTTGCGCCGCGCGCACTTCGTGCACCAGTGCGGAGAGTTGCTCCGGATTCAGGTCGGGCGCAACTTTGACTAGCAACGGGACGCGCCTCGTAAAGCGCTGCTGCAATGTCAGGCGTTCCTCGAGCAGCGTGCCCAAGATGCGTTGCAGCCCATCGCGGGCCTGCAGTTCGCGCAAGCGCTCCGTGTTGGGGGAGGAAACGTTGATTGCCACGTAGTCTGCATGCGGGTAGACCTTGCGCAGACAGGCGACGTAGTCATCTTGCGCATTCTCGATGGGCGTATCAAAGTTCTTGCCGATGCTGATGCCGCGGATTCCGCGATAGCGGGCGCGCGCGAGCCGGGAGACCAAGTGATCGACACCCTTGTTATTGAACCCCATGCGGTTGATCAGCGCGTCGCTGCCTGGAATTCTGAACATGCGCGGCTTTGGATTGCCTGGTTGCGCACGGGGCGTCACGGTGCCTAGCTCAATGTGGCTGAATCCCAGTGCGCCGAGCGCATCCAAATAGTCGCCGTTCTTGTCGAAGCCGGCTGCCAATCCCAAGGGATGAGAAAACTGCAATCCAAAGCAGCGCAGCGCGAGCGTCGCCGGAATCGGCAATACCGGCCACAGGGCCTCGACGCATTTCAAGCCCGCCAATCCCAAATCATGTGCGAGCTCCGGATCGAGACGCCGCAGCAGGGGCAGAGCGGCGCGCGCCATGGCGACGGCGGCGCTGCTCAAACGTATTTCCACGTCGCCAGAGCGCCCAAATAAAAGCAGACCTCCGTGACCAACTGTGTCGCGTCCAGCCTGTCGCCGCCGGCGCTGATCTTTTTGTATTTGAAGAAGGCAATGAATCCCAGGCCAACGAGCAGGGCGATCGCCAATCCAATGAGGCCCGGAATACCCAGGAGCGCTGCGGGCGCAAATCCGATCAGCAACGCAAGACTCAAAGGTCCGGAACCCACTTTCGGCGCCGCCTTTTCGGCCCGTGTCGCCATGACGGCAACCAGCAGCGCGAAGCTGGCGGCTAAGCCTGCGATCATGATCAATGCCAACGCCACATTTGGGGGAGCCACAAAGGGCAGCTTGGCGGCGGACAAGGCCATCAGAGCGTTGTACTTGATGAGCAGGCACAGCACGCGGCCCAAAAGATCGAGCCGCGTTGCCGGCCCATGAAACTCGGTGGTCAGCAGTACCGTGGCGCCCATCGACAAGATTACAGCCACGCTCGAAGGCCAAATTTGCACCGCGAGCCAATAAATTGCGCCGCTCAATGCCCCGATCAGTATGCCAGTGAGCGGCGCGTATTGGCCGGTCACGCGCACTAGGGCTGGCCCCTGCCGTTCATGCCCTTTTGCGCTCGAAGCTGCTTGGTGCCGCCAGCGTGGCGCGCAAATATCGTCCGGTATACGAAGCCTTGTTGGCTGCAATCTGTTCCGGCGTACCGACGGCAATGATGCGCCCTCCGTTATCGCCGCCCTCGGGCCCTAAATCCACCACCCAGTCTGCGGTCTTGATGACATCGAGATTGTGCTCGATGACGATGACCGTATTGCCCTCATCGCGCAAACGCTGCAACACCACGAGAAGCTGGGCGATATCCGCGAAATGCAGACCCGTCGTCGGCTCATCGAGAATATACAGCGTGCGCCCGGTGGCGCGCTTGGAGAGTTCTTTCGCCAACTTGACGCGCTGCGCCTCGCCGCCCGACAAGGTGGTCGCGCTCTGCCCCAAGCGTACGTACGACAAACCCACATCGAGGAGCGTCTTGAGTTTAGGCTGCACCGTCGGTACCGCCGAGAAGAACGGCAGGGCATCCTCGACCGTCATCTCGAGCACTTCTTGAATGTTCTTGCCTTTGAAGCGGACTTCCAATGTCTCGCGGTTGTAGCGTTTTCCCTTGCACACATCGCAAGGCACATACACGTCCGCGAGAAAATGCATTTCGACCTTGATGACGCCGTCGCCCTGGCAGGCTTCGCAGCGGCCGCCCTTCACGTTGAAGCTAAAACGACCCGCTTCATAGCCGCGCGCGCGCGATTCGGGCACGGCCGCGAAAATCTCGCGGATCGGCGCGAACAAACCTGTGTACGTCGCTGGATTGGAGCGCGGCGTTCGCCCAATCGGACTCTGATCGATTTCGATCACCCGGTCGATATGCTCCAAACCCTCGATGCGATCGAAATGCGCGCTGCCGGCGGAGGCATGGTTCATTTGCGTGGCGACCGCTCGAAACAGCGTGTCATTGATCAGAGTTGATTTGCCCGAACCCGATACACCGGTGACGCAGGTCATCAATCCTAAGGGAAATTCCGCCGTGACTTTCTTGAGGTTATTGGCGGTGGCGCCGATCACCCGCAGCATGCGCTTCGGATCGGGAACGTGCCTCAAGGCAGGAATCTCGATCCGCCGGCGGCCGCTCAAGTACTGGCCGGTGATCGAGTCCGGGTGCGCGGCCACCTCGGCCGCTGTTCCTTGCGCCACGATTTTGCCGCCATGTACACCCGCGCCCGGGCCCAAATCGACCACGTAGTCAGCTTGGCGAATGGCATCTTCGTCGTGTTCCACGACGATGACCGTATTGCCGAGATCGCGTAAATTGACCAACGTGTCGAGCAGGCGCTGATTGTCGCGCTGGTGCAGACCGATCGACGGCTCATCCAGAATGTACATGACCCCGACCAATCCCGAGCCGATCTGGCTCGCGAGGCGTATCCGCTGCGCTTCACCGCCCGACAAGGTATCGGCGCTGCGATTCAGCGTGAGATATCCAAGTCCGACGTTGCCGAGAAACCCCAGGCGATCGTTGATCTCCTTGACGATCTTTACCGCGATTTCGCCGCGCCAACCGGCGAGCTTGAGCTTGCCGAAGAATTCCAGCGCTCGCTCCACCGACAACGCCGAGATTTCAGGAACGCTTTTGCCGTCGACAAAGACATTTCTCGCGGCGCGGTTCAGCCGCGTTCCCAGGCATTCGGGGCATGCGCGGGAAGAACGATACTTGCCGAGCTCCTCGCGCACCGCCACGGATTCGGTCTCGTTGTAGCGCCGTTCGAGATTACGGACGATGCCTTCGAAGGTATGCCGGCGCGAAATAGTGCCGCCCTTGCCATCCAAATATTTGAACTCGATCTGCTCGTCGGCGCTCCCGAACAGCACCAGGTCTCGGATTTTTTGCGGCAGCGTCTCGAACGGCGCTTCGATGTCGAACTTCGAGTAGCGGGCGAGCGATTGGATCAATTGAAAATAGTAGGCGTTGCGCCGATCCCAGCCGCGCACCGCGCCTCCGGCCAGGGACAAATGCGGATTGGCGACAATTTTGGCAGGATCAAAGAACTCCTGTGTGCCGAGACCATCGCAGGTGGGACAGGCACCGATGGGGCTGTTGAAGGAGAACAGCCGGGGTTCAAGCTCGCTCAAGGAATAATTGCAGATGGGGCAGGCGAATTTGTCGGAAAACACCAGCTCGGCACGCTCCGGTTCGTCCATGTAGGCGATGCGTGCGACACCCGCACCTAAGCGCAGGGCCGTTTCGAATGACTCGGCCAGTCGTTGTCCCAAATCCGGCCGCACTTTGAATCGATCGACGATCGCCTCGACGGTGTGCTTGCGGCGAACGTCGAGTTTGGCGGCCTGGTCGAGCTCGACCACTTTCCCGTCGATGCGCGCGCGCACAAACCCGCCGGCCTGCAGTTCCTCGATGAGTTCGGCGTGTTCGCCCTTGCGTTCCGCAATTGCGGGCGCGAGCAACATCAAGGCGGTCCCCTCCGGATGCGCGAGCACGGTGTCCACCATTTGGCTCACCGTTTGCGCGGCAAGGTCGATGTGATGATCGGGACAACGCGGCGTGCCGGCGCGCGCAAATAGCAAGCGCAAATAGTCGTGTATTTCCGTGACCGTGCCGACGGTGGAGCGCGGATTGTGCGAAGTCGACTTCTGCTCGATGGAGATGGCCGGGGATAGTCCTTCAATGCTGTCGATGTCTGGCTTTTCCATCATCGACAGGAACTGTCGAGCGTAGGTGGACAGCGACTCCACATAACGTCGCTGGCCCTCGGCATATATGGTGTCGAAGGCCAGGGAAGACTTACCGGACCCCGACAGGCCGGTGAATACAATCAATCGATCGCGCGGCAGGTCGAGATCGATATTCTTCAGGTTGTGGGTCCGGGCACCCCGGATTCGGATATTTTGCATCTAACCGATTACTATACGCGCCGCGTCAAGCGCGGGTAAAACGGCCCTTTGGGGGTGTTGAGGCGGGGCAAATCTGCACTATTGCGTGCCTCAAGGCCAATATTGGGGCGGTGTTCGCCGTGTACAATATGCGGCACTGAATTGAGGCGGGGGAAGGACATGGCGCGTGGCGTAAACAAAGTGATTCTGGTCGGAAACCTGGGTGCCGACCCTGAAACCCGGTCCATGCCGAGCGGCATGACGGTAACCAATATTCGGATCGCTACCAGCGAGTCCTGGAAGGACAAGGCCTCCGGGGCTCAGCAAGAGCGCACCGAATGGCACAGCATTGCGCTATTCGGGCGGTTGGGCGAAATCGCCGCTGAGTACCTGCGCAAGGGCTCGCAGGTCTTCGTCGAGGGCAAGCTTAGAACGCGCAAATGGCAGGATAAGCAAGGCAACGACCGATTTACCACCGAAATCATCGCCGATAATATGCAGATGCTGGGAGGCCGCGGAGGCGGTGCCGGCGCGACGGGCGCCACGGGCGGTGCGGGTGGCGCGGAACGAGGCGCAGCCACCGGGGCGCCGCCGCGCGATGACTACGACCAATCGCCGACGCCGGCCGGCGGCAAAGAGGAATTTGACGACGACATTCCGTTCTGAGCGTTGGAGGGCTAATTGGGCGCGAGAGCAGTGCGTATACCGGCGGCAGATTCGGGAAGCGGCAAAACCACGCTCTGCTCCTGGATCAAGGCGATTTGCCGTGCACTGGATGCCGCTGGATGCGATAGCGCGGCACTGCTCGCCGAAGCCGGCTTGGATGTTAAGTCGCTCGACTGCCCAACGGCGCGCTGCCCCGTAACCTACAGCCTGCGCCTTTGGAAAATCGCGCTGGCAGCGACGGGCGATCCAGGGTTTGGGCTCAAGGTCGCGAGCTATATCAGACCGACCAGTTTCCACGCCATGAGCTACGGTATGTCCGCGAGCTCTACCTTGAAAGAGGCCTTCCAGAGGGCGCAGCGCTACTGTCACATCGTCAGCGATGCAGTGGATTATCAGTTTTTTCTGCGCGGTTCCGAATATCACTTCATCATTAGTCCAACCACCGAATTGGGCGATGCGCCAATCGATGCGGTGGTGGGGCTTTATTTGCGGATGTGCCGCTCGCTGATCGGTCGGGAATACTCGCCGCTTCGCGTCGAGTTTCGGCGCTCGCCTCCTGAGAGGCTCGATGACTTCGTGAATTTGCTGCGTGCGCCCTTGATGTTCGACGCGCCGCAGACCCGGCTGGTGTTCGACCGAGAGAGCGTTGAGCGACCACTGGATGGCGGCAACCCGGAACTGGCGCGGCACAATGACGCGATTGCCCTTCAATACCTGTCGCAACTCGAGCGCGACAATATCGAAGTGCGCGTGCGCGAGGTTTTGACGCAGCGATTGGCGCATGGCGAACCCTCGCAAGAGGACATCGCCGAAATCCTGAATATGAGCGCCCGAACTCTGCAGCGCAAACTGGGCGAATGCGGCACAACCTATAAAGAGATACTCGACGATACGCGCTACGCATTGGCGCTGGCATACTTGAGCGCGCCGAGACACAGTGTCAGCGACGTCACGTACTTACTCGGATTCTCCGCGGGGAGCTGCTTCACCCGAGCGTTTCGCCGCTGGACAGGGCAATCGCCGACCGACTGGCGAGCGGGCGTGCGAGTATTGCCGCCGATCGAGCCTGTCGTCTAAAGTCTTGAGTTCGCCGCGCTAACTTAGCCGTCGAGCATTCGGATTGTCGCGGCTAATCGCTTGAACGAATCTGCGGCGCTGTGTTCCAACCCAACTGACCTGAAGGTGAAGAAGTCCTATGAGCGCAGATGCGCTGAATGCCCCACGCCCGCGTAAGAATCGAGTACGGCTCATTGTAGGAATCGTCGGACTCGTGCTCTTGGTCCTCGTTCTTTTCCATCTCTTCGGCGCCAAAAAACAAAAAGCCGCCACGCCGCCGCAGGTCGTGAGCACCGGTACGGCGACGGTGGGAGACATGCCGGAAACCTTGAGCGAACTCGGTACGGTAACGCCGATCGCCACGGTGAATGTTTTGCCGCAGCTGAGCGGCTACGTGACGGCGGTTGGATATAAAGAAGGCGAGGACGTGGTGAAAGGACAGTTCTTGGTCCAGATCGATCCGCGTCAGTTCGAGATCGACAAACAGCAGGCGCAAGCGCAACTGGCGAAAGACCAAGCAAGCCTGGCGCAGGCGCGTGCCGATCTCGTGCGCTTTACGCAGTTGAACCAACAGAAATCGATTGCCGAGCAGACCTTCGAGGACCAAAAGTTCCTCGTTCAACAGGACGAGGCGGCGGTCGAGGCCGACCGCGCGAATATCGCGCAATTCGATCTCGACCTCATTTATTGCCACATTACCGCCCCGGTGGCCGGTCGGGTGGGTCTCCGGCTCGTGGACCCCGGTAACTATGTCACCCCGTCGATCTCGCCCGCGCTCGTCACCATCACCACCATGAAACCGACCACGGTGGAATTCACGGTGCCGCAAAACTCGCTCAGCAAGGTGTTGCAGCGCTTCAATTCGGGCACGAAACTGGCGGTTACGGTCTTCAACAGCGACAACAGCAAACAGCTCGCCGCCGGCTCGCTGTACGCGATCAGCAATCAGATGGCCACCAGCACCGGCACGGTGACCCTGCGTGCCCAATTCGCCAACGATGACGAAGCGCTGTTTCCGAACGAATTCGTCAACGTCAGTTTATTGGTCGACACGCTGCAAAAAGCGGTGCTGGTGCCGACGCCCGCGGTGCTGAGCGGTGCACCGGGAGACTATGTGTACCTGGTCAACACCGATCAGACGGTTTCCGTTCACAAGGTAACTCCGGGGCCAAGCGACGGAACGAATACCGTCATCCTCTCGGGCCTCGCGGCCGGGCAAATCGTGGTCACGGACGGCATGGACCGTTTGAGCGACGGCGCCAAGATCAAAATCGGAGGGGCGAAGCCGGGCGCAGGCGGGACGACCGCGCCCAAGGCTGCCGCGCCAAGCGCAACTGCGCCCGGCGCGAAGCGCTCGCGCGCCGGTGCCTCCGGCTCACAGGCGCCCTAAGCGCCGGGCACGATCCGATGAACATCTCCCGCCTGTTCGTCCTCAGGCCGGTGGCGACCTCGCTGCTGATGGTCGCGCTGGTGCTGGTGGGGCTGGTGGCCGTGCGCTTCCTGCCGATTTCATCGCTACCGGACGTCGACTATCCGACGATCCAGGTGCAGACCTTTTATCCCGGCGCAAGTCCCACGGTGATGGCGACCACCGTGACCGCACCGTTGGAAGTGCAGCTGGGCGAGATCCCGGGCTTGCAGCAAATGACATCGAGCAGCTCTGCCGGCGCCTCCATCATCACCTTGCAATTCAACCTGACGCTCAATCTCGACGTCGCCCAGCAGAATGTGCAGGAAGCCATCAATGCGGCCAACAGCTTGTTGCCCGCGGGATTACCGGCGCCGCCGACCTACGCCAAAATCAATCCGGCCGATCAGCCCATCCTCACGTTGGCGGTAACGTCCAATTCGATGTCGCTGACGCAATTGCAGGATGTCGCCAACAATCGGCTCGGAGCGAAGATTTCCGAGGTTCCCGGGGTTGGCTTGGTGACGCCCGCGGGCGGCAACGTGCCGGCGGTAAGGGTCGAGGCCGATCCGCAGAAGCTCGCCGGATACGGGCTCAACATCGACGATTTGCGCTCATTGATCGCCAACGTCAACGTCAGCCAGCCGAAGGGCAACATCGACGGCCCTAAACTCGATTACACCATCAATGGCAATGATCAGATCGAGGATCCGCAGGATTATCTCAACACGGTCATTTCCTACCAAAACGGTGCGCCGGTTTACCTGCGCGATGTCGCCCGCGTCAGCCAGGCCGCGCAGAACACCGAGCAAGGCGCCTGGTACAACGATCGACAGGCCATCGTGCTCAATGTGCAGCGCCAACCGGGCGCCAATGTGATCGCCACCGTCGATCAGATCAAGAAGCAGCTGCCGCAGCTCGAGTCCACGCTGCCGGCGGGCATGAACGTCGAAATCGTCGCCGACAGCACTGCCGTGATCCGTTCCTCGGTGTCGGACGCGGCGTTCGAATTGGGTCTTGCCATCGTGCTCGTGGTGCTGGTGATTTTCGTATTCCTGCGCAATGTGCCGGCCACCATCATTCCGAGCATTTCGGTGCCGGTGTCGTTGGTCGGCACGTTGGCGGTGATGTACCAGCTGCACTACTCGATCGACAATCTGTCGCTGATGGCGCTGATCATCGCCACCGGCTTCGTGGTCGATGACTCGATCGTCATGATCGAGAACATCGTGCGCTATCTGGAGGAGGGGAAGGCACCGCTGCAAGCCGCCCTTGAAGGTGCCGGCCAGATCGGTTTTACCATTGTCTCGCTGACGGTCTCGTTGATCGCGGTGTTGATCCCGTTGCTGTTCATGGGCGGCGTCATCGGTCGGTTGTTCAGCGAATTTGCCGTCACCCTCGCGGTCACCATCGTGATCTCCGGCGTGGTCTCCCTGACCTTGGTGCCGATGCTGTGCGCCCGCATTCTGCGCTCGACCGCCGAGCGCAAGCCGAGCCGCTTCGAGCAGCTGAGCGAACGGCTGTTCAACAAGCTGCTGGGTGCCTACGAGCGCGGGCTCAACTTCGTGATGGCGCGCCAAACACTGACTCTGGTGATTTTCCTCGGCACCTTGGCGCTGACTTTCATTTTGTACATCGTCATTCCGAAGGGGCTGTTCCCGGTCCAGGACGTGGGCGTCATCCAGGCCATCAGCGTCGCCGACAACTCGGTGTCGTACAGCGCCATGGTCGAACGGCAGATGGCCCTCGCGAAAGCCATCCTCAAAGACTCGGATGTCACCGGGCTGACCTCCTATGTGGGCATCGACGGTACCAATACGACGCTCAACAACGGCCGCTTCCTGATCAATCTGAAGGCGCGCGACGATCGTTCCTCGACCGCCGCGGTCATTGCCCGGCGCTTGCAGGGCGAAGCCGCGGACGTCTCCGGCATCCAGCTATATCTGCAGCCCGAACAGGACTTGACTCTCGACACCACGGTGTCGCCGAACCAATACCAATTCGTGCTGCGCGGGCCGAGTCAGCAGGCGTTCCAGCAATACGTGCCTGCACTGATCGCACGCATGAAGAGCATTTCCTCGATTACCGACGTGACCAGCGACCTCAACAACGATGGGTTGAGCGTCAATGTCGAGCTCAACCGGCAACTGGCGGCGCGCTATGGCATCACGGCGGCCACGGTCGACAACGCACTGTACGACACGTTGGGACAGCGCATCGTGTCGACTATTTTCGATCAGTCCAGCCAGTACCGCGTGATCTTGGTGGCGAAGCCGGAAGCGCTGCCGACCATCGAGTCGCTGGGCAACTTGTACCTGCCGAGCCAAACCAGCAGCACGGGGCAGGTCCCGTTGAAAGCCATCGCCACCATCAAGATCACCAAGTCGCCGCTGGTCATCAGCCATCTTGCGCAGTTTCCCGCGGTAACCATCTCGTTCAATTTGGCGACGGATGCCTCGCTCAGCAAGGCGGTGGATGAGATCAATCAGGCCGAGCACGCCGTGCATCTGCCCCCGTCGATTACATCATCGTTCCAGGGGGCCGCGCAGGCCTTTCAAGATTCGTTGTCGAGCGAAGTGTTTTTGCTCATCGCGGCGCTGGTCGCCGTGTACATCGTGCTCGGCGTGCTTTATGAGAGCTTCATCCACCCGGTGACCATTCTCTCGACGCTGCCCTCGGCCGGCATCGGCGCGTTGCTGGCATTGATGATTGACGGCCACGAACTGGACGTGATCGGCATCATCGGCATCGTGTTGTTGATCGGCATCGTCAAGAAAAACGCCATCATGATCGTCGATTTCGCGCTCGAGGCGGAGCGCAAAGAGGGCAAGCCGCCGCACGAGGCGATCTTTCAAGCTTCGCTCCTGCGCTTTCGGCCCATTCTCATGACCACGCTGGCGGCGATGCTCGGTGCGTTGCCCATGCTGCTCGGCACCGGCACCGGCTCCGAACTGCGCCGGCCGCTCGGACTTGCCATCATCGGCGGACTCGCGGTCAGTCAGCTGTTGACGCTGTTCACCACGCCGGTGATTTATCTTTTCTTCGACCGCCTCGCCTTGCGCTTCGGGCGCAAGGGCGCTGAAGCCGCGTCGGAGTCCGCGCCGTGAGCATTCCGAGCCTGTTCATAAAACGGCCGGTGGCCACCACTTTATTGGCGGTCGCCATCCTGCTCTCGGGAACGCTGGCGTATTTCCATTTGCCGGTGGCGCCGTTGCCGAATATCACCTTTCCCGTCATCGTGGTACAGGCAAACTTGGCGGGCGCCAGCCCTTCGATCATGGCCTCGACGGTAGCAGAGCCATTGGAGCGGCGCCTGGCAACGATCGCGGACGTCAACGAACTCACCTCTACGAGCACGGTCGGTGCGGCGAGTATCGTGATCCAGTTCGGCTTGAGCCGCGAAATCAACGGCGCCGCCCGCGATGTGCAGGCGGCCATCCAGGCGGCACGAGCGGACCTGCCGACCACGCTGCGCAACAATCCCACGTATCGCGAGTTCAACCCGGCAGACACGCCCATCATGGTGCTGGCCCTGACCTCGGAAACGCTTACTCGTGCGCAACTCTACGATTCGGCCGATTCGGTGCTGCAGCAGCAGTTGTCGCAAGTCGACGGCGTCGGCCAGATCACGCTCGGCGGCAGCGCTCTGCCGTCGGTGCGCGTGGAGTTGCAGCCCGACAAACTCAACAGCTACGGCATCGGCCTGGAAGATGTGCGCGCGTCGATCGCCGCCGCCAACGCCGACAGCGCCAAGGGTCACATCGATCAGGGCGACCAACGCTTCGAGGTCCTCTCCAACGATCAAATCAACACGGCTGCTCCCTACCGCGATCTGGTCATCGCCTACCGCAGCGGCGCGCCGGTGTTTTTGCGGGATGTAGCCGACGTCCAAGACGCGGCGGAGAACATCCGCAATGCCGGACTCTACAACGGCAAGGATGCAGTGCTGGTCATCGTCTATCCGCTCCCCGGCAGCAACATCGTCAAGACCGTGGCGCAGATCCGCAAAGTGCTGCCGTCCGTCGAGGCCACTTTGCCGCACAACATCCACCTCGATATCGCCGTGGACCGCTCGCAATCGGTGAACAATGCGGTGCGCGATACCGAGCGCACGCTCTTCATCGCGGTGCTGCTGGTGATCGGCGTGGTATTCGTGTTCCTGCAATCGCCGCGCGCCATCCTGGTGCCGGCGGTGGCGCTGCCGCTGTCCATCATCGGCACCTTCGGCCCGATGTACCTGCTCGGCTACAGTCTCGACAATCTCTCGCTGATGGCGCTCACCATAGGCACCGGCTTCGTGGTCGACGACGCGGTGGTGGTTCTCGAGAATATCGTGCGCCATGTCGAATCGGGCATGGACGTCAAGGAAGCAGCCCTGCGCGGCAGCGCCGAAGTGAGCTTCACGGTCATCTCGATGAGCCTGTCGTTGATCGCGGTGTTCACGCCGATCCTGTTGATGCCCGGCATCGTCGGCTTGCTGTTCCACGAATTTGCCGTGGTACTGTCGATCGCAATTTTGATTTCGCTGGTGATTTCGCTGACCGTGACGCCGACCATGGCCGCCTATCTCTTGAAGCGCGACAAGCTGCATTCTCAGTCGCGCGCCGCCCTCTGGTTCGAACGGCAGTTCCAGCGCTTCAAGAATGCATATTCACGCTCCCTGGACATCGCATTGGATCACGCGCTCTTGGTTGGATTGACGCTCGTCGGCTTGATCGTGCTCAATGTGTTTTTGTTCAAGCTGCTGCCCTCGACATTCTTTCCGGAGCAGGACAACGGCATCTTGAACGGCCAGATCATCGCTGATCAAAGCATTTCGTTCCAAGCGATGGAACAGAAACTGGCGCAATTGCAGAGCATAGTCGAGCAAGATCCCGCAGTCGCCTCGGTGGCGGGCTTCACGGGCGGCCGCGCGCTCAACACCGCGAATGTGTTCATTGAATTAAAGCCCTTGGCGCAGCGCAAGCTGTCCGCGACGCAGGTGGTTGCACGTCTGCGGCCGAAGCTCAATGCCGTGTCCGGCGCCAGGCTATTCCTGCAAGCCGCGCAGGACCTGCGCATCGGCGGCCGCCAATCCGCGTCCGAGTATCAGTACACGCTGACGAGCGATGATCCCAACGCCTTGTATAAGTGGGTGCCGAGGCTCGTGACCGAGCTGGGCAAGGACTCCGGCGCGCTGACGGACGTCAACTCGGACCTGCAGCAGAACGGCTTGCAGCTCTATGTCAATATGGATCGCGCCACTGCGGCGCGCTACAGCTTTGCGCCAAACCAGATCGACAACGTTCTATACGACGCTTTCGGTCAACGCACCGTCTCGACCATCTTCAATCAACTCAACCAATACTTCGTCGTGATGGAGGTGGCGCCTGTGTATTGGCAGTATCCGCAGGCCCTCGACCGCATCCGCTTCAGTACCGCTGCCGGCAACCCGAGCGGCACGCAGCAGACGCAGATGCCGGGCAGCACCGTGAGCGCGGTCACGCCGGTGACGGCGGTGTCGACGCCGAGTGCCGCGTCCAACACCAATTCTCTCAATAGCAACGCCGAGGCCAATCAGCTGACCAATGCCATTGCCAATTCCAGGGGCGGCAGTTCGAGCGGCAGCGCGGATAGCACGGCGGGAGAAACGCTGGTGCCGTTTGCCGCGCTGGCATCGTCCGTCAGCAACCATACGGCCACGCAGGTCAGCCATCAGGGTGGCTTGGTGGCCGCCACGATCTCTTTCAACCTGCCGGCAGGCGGTTCACTCAGCAAAGCCACGGTGCAGATCGCGCAAGTTTCGCAGCAATTGGGTGTGCCGGCCTCCATCCACGGCAGTTTCGCCGGCGCCGCGCAGGTGTACGCGCAGTCGATGTCGACCATGCCGCTGCTGATTGTCGCCGCACTGGTGGCGGTGTACATCGTGCTCGGCATTCTCTACGAGAACACGGTGCATCCGATCACCATCCTCTCAACGCTGCCGTCGGCAGGAATCGGCGCTACCCTGGCGCTGCTGATCTTCGGTACGCCGTTCTCGGTCATCGCCATGATCGGCATCATTTTATTGATCGGCATCGTCAAGAAGAACGCTATCATGATGATCGACGTCGCCATTCATCAGCAGCGCGCCGGGATGGAGCCGCGGCAGGCCATCCACGATGCGGCCGTGGTGCGTTTGCGGCCCATCATGATGACGACCGCCGCGGCCGTGCTGGGCGCGGTTCCGTTGGCCATCGGCATCGGCCAGGGCGCCTCGCTGCGCCAGCCGCTGGGCATCACGGTCATGGGCGGCTTGATCTTGAGCCAGGTGTTTACTCTGTACACGACCCCGGTGATCTACCTGTACCTCGACCGCTTGCGCATGAAGCTTGTCCGGTGGTCAGCCACGATGCCGTGGAATCGACAATTGGACGCGAGCGCATCGACATGAACACTCTCGGCAAAGCGCTGGCATTGTCACTCGCACTGCCGCTCGGCGGCTGCTTGGTCGGCCCCAACTATCACCGGCCGCCGGTGGCGATCCCTCCGCAATACAAGGAGCTGGCAGGCTGGACGGTGGCTGCGCCCGCCGCCGACCAACCCAAGGGTGACTGGTGGACTGCGTTCAATGATCCCTTGCTCGATGAACTCGAACCGATGGTGTCGGTTTCCAACCAGACAGTGCATCAGGACTACGCCAACTACCAGGAAGCATTGGCCGACGTGCAGATCGCCCGCAGCGCCTTGTTCCCGACCGTCGGGATCAGCGGCTCAGTAACCAGGCAGCGCGCGGCGCGCGGCCTGAACGCGCCCGGCGCCGGCGACGTGGTGAACTCCGGATCGCTCGAAGGCAACGTCAGCTGGGCGCCTGATCTATGGGGCGCCGTGCGACGCAATATAGAGGCCAGCAAAGCGACTGCGCAGGCGAGCGCCGCGACGCTCGCGAACGCCACGCTCTCGGAACAGACCGCGCTCGCGACCGCCGTTATCGAGTTGCGGGTCACCGACGAGAACATTGATCTTTTGCAACGCACCGTTGCGGCCTTCACGGAATTTTTGCGCGTGGTGAGCAACCAGGGGACGGCGGGCACCACCCCGCCTTCCGATGTCATCACTGCCCGGACCCAGCTGGAAAACACCCAGTCCAGCCTGATTGCACTCGGCGTCGCACGTGCGCAATTCGCGCACGCGATCGCCGTGCTGGTCGGCAAGAATCCCGAGGACCTTGATGTTGCGCGCGGCACGACTGTCCCGACGTTGCCGACGGTGCCGGTCGAGCTACCGTCCACCTTGCTGCAACGCAGGCCGGACATCGCAGTCGCGGAGCGCCAGATGGCTGCGGCCAACGCCGCGATCGGCGTCGCCGAAGCGGCTTACTACCCGACGCTGACTCTGTCGGCCGCGGATGGCTTTTCGCAGTCGCCGCTGGCGGGACTGCTGCACGCAGCAAACAATATTTGGTCGCTGGGAGCCGATGCGACCGAAAATTTGTTTCAGGGCGGCCTAACCCGCGCCCAAGTGGCCGCAGCAAAGGCGGCCTATGACGCAAGCGTCGCCAACTATCGTGGTACCGTGCTCAAAGCACTGCAAAATGTCGAGGACGATCTTGCGGGCCTGCGCATTCTCGCCCAGCAAAATGAAGTGCTGGAGTCCGCCGTGCGCGATGCGACACGAGGATCCGAGATCGCGTTCAACGAATACCGGGCCGGCACAGTCGACTACACCACCGCTGCCACGGCCCAAGCGACGCAATTGAGCATCGAAGAGACCGCCTTGAACGTGAGGCAGCAGCGCCTGCTCGACGCTGTGTCGCTCATCGGCGATCTGGGCGGCGGCTGGTCGGCCGCCGAGCTGCAAAAACCTTGAAGTTTCAGCTCAGCGTGCCGAGCGAGGTTTCCAAATCATTGGCAAGCGCGATGAGCTTGGTGCGAACCTTTTCCAGCAAGAAGTCTTTGGAAACCATATAGGAGGGCGCACCGCAATTGATCGACATGGGCGGCAGGCCGCCCCCGGGCCGCACCGGCACGGCGATGCCATTGACATCTTTCTGCCATTCGCCGAATGAGCAACACACCCCCAGCTCGCGGATATCGCTCATCGCGCGCTCGACGCCGGCTTTGATTTCCAGCCAGCGATCATCGGGCACCAGCTCGCGCACCCGCTCCATGATTTCGTTTCTTTCGTTATCCGAGACCGCGGTCATGTAGGCGCGTCCCATCGCCGAGGTCGCGATTTGGATGCGCGCACCCATATCCAAGCTCAGGGTAACCGCGCCCGAACCGCGCACCACATCGATGTACAACATGGATAACCGGTCGCGCGTGCCCAAGCTCACCATGCACTGACCGAACTCAGCCAATTCTTGCATGCGAGGATGGGCGAGTTTGCGGATGTCGAGGCGCGCCAGCATGGCGCTGCCCAGACTCAAGGTCGCGATCCCTAAGCTGTACTTGGCGCTGTCCTCGACGTACACCAAGTAGCCGAGCTTTGTGAGTGTGTTGGTGAGGCGGGAAACCGTCGATTTCGGCAGGCCGCAAGCGCGCGCGAGATCCTGGTTACCCAGCATGCGGTCGCCATGGCGGAAGCAGGCCAGGACCTCGAGGCCCCTTCCTAAGGCGGTGACGAAATGACGGTCGGCTTTGGCCGCCGCCGTCACTGCGGATATGTTCGGCTTCTTCGTCAGCCTCATTGACAACCCCTCGCCGGCATCCTCATAATTTTGCACCATTTCAGAATTTAATTCTGTTCTGCAGAACAGAACTTAAACGGAAAATCCCCATGCGTCTAGAATTTACTGAAGAGGAGCAGGCCTTCCGCGAGGAGGTGCGCGCCTTCCTGCGGGAAAAGTTGCCTGCACAGATCCGCGACAAGGTGTTGAACGGCTACGAATTGAGCCGCGAGGACCACGTGCTCTGGCAACGGACCCTGCATGAACGGGGCTGGGGAGGCGTCGGCTGGCCCAAGCAATTCGGCGGCCAGGGTTGGAACTCGGTGCAGCAATATATTTTCGACGAGGAAACGGCCCAAGCGGGCGCGCCGCGGCTGATTCCCTTCGGCACCAAGATGGTGGCGCCGGTGATCATGGCGTTCGGCAATGCCGCCCAACAGCAGCGATTTCTACCGCCGATCAGTTCCGGCGCCGAATGGTGGTGCCAGGGTTACTCGGAGCCGGGCGCGGGCTCCGATTTGGCCTCGTTGAAGACCCGTGCGATTTCGCAAGGCGATCATTACATAGTCAACGGTCAGAAGACCTGGAATACGCTGGGTCAATTCGCCGATTGGATATTTTGTCTGGTGCGCACCGACACGACGGCCAAGCAGCAATCCGGCATCAGTTTTCTTTTGATCGACATGAAGAGTCCGGGCATCACGGTCCGTCCCATCACGCTCTTGGACGGCGGCCACGAGGTGAATGAGATTTGGTTCGAGAACGTGAAGGTGCCCGTTGAAAATCGCATCGGCGATGAAAACAAAGGCTGGACCTATGCCAAGTTTTTGCTTGGACATGAACGCGCCAATATCGCCGGCATCGGCGGTGCCAAGCGCGAGCTTTCGCGGCTGAAGCGCATCGCGGCCAGCGAACAGAAGAGTGGCCGTCCCCTCATCGAGGATCCCTTGTTCGCGGCCCATGTTGCGCAAGTCGAAATCGATCTGTGGGCGCTGGAAATCACCAATCTGCGCGTGCTGTCCGCGGAGCGGGAATCCAAGGCGCCGGGACCGGAGGCATCCATTCTAAAAATTCGCGGCACCGAAATCGCGCAACGAATATCCGAACTCTTGATGCGCGCCGTCGGCCCCTACGCATTGCCGTTTCGGCGCGAGGCCATGGCGGCGGGATGGCAATGGGATCCGTCGCGCGAGCCGCCGGGACCGCGTTATGCCGCGACCCTGGCAGCGGCTTATATGAATCAACGTAAGCTGTCGATTTTCGGCGGCACCAATGAGATTCAAAAGAACATCATTTCCAAGATGATCGTTGGCCTTTAAGAGCTGCGCACCATGAACTTTGAATTCAGCGATGAGCAGCGGCAACTGCACGATACGGTCGATCGTTATCTAACCGATCAATACACATTCGAAAAATTTCGCGGTATCAACGCTTCCTCAGCGGGTTGGGACAAAGGAGTTTGGGCCGGATTGGGTGAACTCGGCGTGTTGGCGCTCAATGTGCCGGCGGATCAGGGCGGCCTGGGGTTCGGCCCGCTGGAAACCTTGAGCGTCATGGGCGCCAGCGGCAAGAGCTTGCTGCTCGAACCTTTCTTGAGCAGCGCGGTGATCGCGACCGCGGTGCTGCGCGCCTGCGCTGAAGATTCCGAGGCCGCAGATTTGATGGCGCGCATGGCGAGCGGCGATGCGATTGCAGTGCTCGCTCACTATGAGCCTGACTCGCGCTTTGAGTCGCAGTGGGCAAGGACGCGTGCGCGTAAAACAGGCGATGCTTACACGCTCGATGGCCACAAGGCTGTGGTCATGCACGCGGGCGCTGCCGACACCTTGCTCGTATCGGCGCGCATCTCAGGCGAACCAGCGGACGCCAAAGGCATATCGCTGTTTCGGATTCCGCGCGATGCCAAAGGATTGAAATTGGACTCGTATCCGACCATCGATGGTCAGCGAGCCGCTGACGTGTATCTAAAAGGGGTCGAGGTGCCGGCGGCCAACAGGCTCGGCGCCGAAGGCGACGCACTGCCGATGATCGATGCTGCGCTGGATATCGGGCTGGCGGCCCTCTGTGCCGAGGCCGTCGGCGTCATGCAGGCCCTCGTCGATGCCACTGTGACTTACGTGCAGTCGCGCCAGCAATTCGGCGTAGCCATAGGCCGATTTCAGGCGTTGCAGCACCGCATTGCCGACATGCTGATTCACCTGGAGCAAGCCCGATCGATGAGTTACCTGGCGGCGCTGCGCTGCATGGATGCGAACGTGCTCGAACGCCGACGCGCCTTGTCGGCAGCCAAGGCTGTCGTCGGCCAGTCCGCGCGTTTTGTCGGCCAGCAGGCCGTGCAATTGCACGGCGGAATGGGCATGACCGATGAACTCATCGTCAGCCATTGGTTCAAACGTTTGACCGCGGCCGAACTGATGTTCGGCGACAGCGATACGCACCTGCAGCGTTATGCTGCACTCACCCGCGAATAGGAAATACTCAATGGCTCAATTGGCGAAGGCAGTTCTGGCGCGCGAAGTCGGCAAGCCGGTATTGGTTGAACAAATCGAAGTCGCGGAACCCCGGCATGGCGAAGTCACGTTGCGCATCGCCGCGTGCGGCGTGTGCCATAGCGATCTGTCGGCTACCAACGGTACCATTAATTATCCGCTGCCGTTGGTGTTGGGCCACGAAGGCGCCGGTGTCATCGTCGCAGTTGGCGATGGCGTCGACAATTACGCAGTCGGCGATCACGTGGTCAGCTCTTTCGTCAGCATGTGCGGACATTGCCACTACTGCCAGACAGGCCGCCCGCAACTCTGCGTTCAGTCTTTGAAATCGTTGTTCACCCTGCCCGATGGCACCGTCCGTACCCGCGATGCCGCGGGGAAAGATCTCAATGTGTTCTGCGGCTGCGGCGTCATGGCCGAATATGCAACCGTACACATGGACAATGTCGTTAAGATCGACTCCAGCATGCCTCTCGACCGCGCGGCATTGATTGCCTGCGGTGTGATGACGGGCGTCGGCGCTGCGGTCAACACAGCCAAGGTCGAGGCGGGTTCGATCGCCGTCATTATCGGCTGCGGCGGCGTCGGATTGAACGCCATCCAAGGCTGCGCCATCGCCGGCGCCGGCGTGATCGTCGCCGTTGACACGAGCGATGAGAAGCTCGAGATGGCCAAGCAGTTCGGCGCGACCCACGGCTACAACATCACCGGGCAAGCGAATGCCGGCAAGGATTTGTACAAGCTGTGCGGCGGCGGAGCGGATTATGCTTTTGATTGCGTGGGAAACGGCAAGAGTTCGGAAATGGCGTGGGGCGTATTGCGGCGCGGCGGCACTGCGGTCATCGTGGGTATTGCAGGTCCCAAGGATCAGATCGTCTTGAGCGCGCAGCAAGTCGCGACCACGGAGAAAACCCTCACGGGCAGCATGTACGGGTCGGCGCGGCCGCAGCTGGATTTTCCGCGGTTGATCGGCCTGTATCGCAGCGGGCGCTTGAAACTCGATGAACTCATAACGCGCACCTATTCGATCGATGAAGCACCGCGGGCCTTTGCGGATTTGAATGCCGGCAAGCAGGGGCGAGGGGTCATTATTTTCGATGCCGCACGCGCGGTGTGAAAGGCGCGTCTCAGCTCTGATCCTTGCGATAATTGCCACCGCTAATTGTGTAGTAGTCGCCGGCGTCGGAGACCCGCAGCGGTCACAAAAGCCACGCTTCGTCCGGGCGCTCGATCGGAACCAATAAACTTTGATATCGAGTCGTAGGCTCTGCCACCATGAGACACTTGCGGGGAAGGGGGTCGACGTGGCTGAAGGCGACGTAGAAGAACGGACGACTGCCGCCACAGACGCGAAGCGCGCCGTATTCATCAGCTATGCTTCGCAAGACGCCGCTGTGGCCACTACCGTCGTCGACGCGCTCGAGCATAGTGGGATTGCGTGCTGGATCGCCCCCCGGGACGTGATGCCCGGTGCGTTCTATGCCGATGAGATCGTTCATGCCATCGATGCCGCCAAGGCAATCGTGCTCGTCCTGTCGCAGAATGCCGCCGATTCTCAGCACGTCTTGAGGGAAGTGGAGCGCGCGGCCTCGAAGCGCCACCCGGTGATCTCGCTCAGGGTCGATCAGGCTCCGTTGCCAGCGGGCCTGGAGTATTTCCTAAACACGTCCCATTGGCTCGACGCGAGCGGTGCGGATGTCGGCCTCTCGATGCCGAAGCTCATTGCCGCGGTAAGGGCTGCCATACAGGCGCCCGTACTGACGCCGAAGGCCGGCCCGACGCCGCGAGTTCCCGCACCATCGCCCCCCGCACGGCCGCCGAAGCGCACAGCGATCGTCGTGGCGTCCCTGATGGGCCTGGCCATTGCCGGATTCGCAGTTGATCGCCTTTGGGTATCGAGTCGAAAGGCCGTAGCGACTTCGGAACGCACTGCAGCGGTACCGGCAACACCAGCTCCGGCAGCCTCAACGTTCCCCGAAAAGTCAGTCGCGGTCCTGCCATTCGTGGATATGAGCGAGAAGAAGGACCACGAATACTTCTCGGACGGCATGGCGGAGGAACTTATCGATATGCTGACAAAGATACCGGACCTGCGGGTGCCAGCGCGTACCTCATCATTCTACTTTAAGGGTAAGCAAGCAACGATCGCCGACATCGCAAAAGCACTCAGCGTCCTGTACGTGCTAGAAGGCAGCGTACGGACATCGGGCAAGACACTGCGCGTGACCGCACAGCTGATTCGGGCCGACAATGGCTATCACATCTGGTCGGAAACCTATGACCGGCATCTCGACAATGTATTCGAAATGCAGGACGAAATTGCGGGCGCTGTGGTCAAGGCGCTCAAGATGTCGCTCCTCGGCAGCACGCCGAAATCACCGACCACCCAAAACGCAGAGGCTTATACGCTCTATCTTCAGGCTCGCTACTTTGCGGATCGATCCTGGGATCTTGACAATCAACGCAAAGCGGTGGAATTAATGCAGCAGGCCGTCCGCTTGGATCCCGGCTTCGCGCGTGCATGGGCGTTACTCGCGGCGCGGTACACGAAAGAGGTGCTAGATGGCACAAGGTCATCCGTCGAAGGGCGTCACCTGGCGCTGCTCGCGGCCGAAAAAGCCGACGCGATCGACCCGGGCTTGCCGGAAACACAGATCGCGAAGGCCAAGATCAGTTATTACCTAGACTGGGACTGGGCTGCCGCTGACGCAGAGATCAAGAAGGCACGTAAACGCGATCCGGCTAACGCCCAGGCCATATTCTGGGAAGCAAATGTCGCGGATGTCTTAGGCCACTCGGAGGACGCTCTGCGGCTGCGCCAACAGGCCATCGCGCTAGACCCATTGAGCCCACCGGAGTACTTTTGGTTGGGTCGAACCTACCTCAAGCTGGGTCGTCCAGCTGACGCCGAGGCGAACTTTCGCAAGTCACTCGACCTCAATCCCAACGGCCCGTACCTGCACTGGAATATTGCACTCGCGCTGCTACTGCGCGGTGAGCACGCGGCCGCCCTCGCCGAGATGCAGCGGGAGACGGTGGCAGCTACCCGGCTCATGGGCTTCGCACTTATCTACCACGCCATGGGCCGCGGGGCCGAATCGGACGCAGCACTGCGCGAAATGGAAAACGTTGCGGCCAGCGAGCTAAATCCGTTTTGGTTCGCTGCGGTACACGCTTACCGAGGAGAAATAGATCAGGCGTTCTCCTGGCTAAATCGCGCGTATCAGGCACACGACTTCTACCTCATCGATATGAAGGGGTTCCCGCTGCTAAAGAACCTCGAGCCTGACTCCCGCTACAGAGCGTTCCTTCGCAAGATGAATCTGCCAGAGTAGCGGCGCCGGGCCATTAACAATTGGCTGTAGCAAATTGATGCCACCAAGCGGACGGCTACACGTGTCGATTTATGAAAGGCAAGGCGTCAGTGATTGGCTGCGATATTAACGCTTCCGCCGCGATCTCAAAGGAGCGCAGGCGCGCCGCATGATCGTAGATCTGCGAGGTAATCATCAACTCATCCGCTTGGGTTCGCTTGATGAAACTCTGCAGATCCGCGCGCACTATCTCGGAAGTGCCGATTGAAGCGCACGACAATACCTGATCGAGGATCGCCCGTTCCTGCGGGCCGAGACCCTCGACGTAACCTTCGGCGGGCGGCTGCAGTTGCGAAGGACGGCCACTGCGTAGGTTCACGAATGCCTGCTGCATCGAAGTTGCCAGGAATTTCGCTCGTGGCGCAGAATCGGCGCCGAATACGTTAAAGCCCAGCATTACGTACGGTTTTGCAAGATCTCCCGAGGGCCGAAAGCCGCTGCGATAGATCTCGATTGCCGCCATCATCTGCGCCGGCGCAAAATGCGAAGCGAACGCAAAGGGGAGCCCAAACGCTGCGGCAACCTGCGCACCGAACAGGCTCGAACCCAAGATCCAGAGGGGCACGTTGAGTCCGGTTCCGGGCACCGCGCGCACCGCCTGTCTGGGCGACACGGAGAAATAATCGGCGAGCTCCTGAACGTCGCGCGGAAACTCATCGGGGTCTGAGGACAAATTGCGGCGCAATGCCTGCGCAGTGCGCTGATCCGAGCCGGGCGCTCGACCCAAACCTAAGTCGATGCGCCCCGGGTACAGTGATTCCAACGTTCCGAACTGCTCGGCAATAACGAGCGGGGAATGGTTGGGTAGCATGATGCCGCCGGCGCCTACGCGAATCGTCGAAGTACCCCCGGCAACATGGCCAATCAGGACCGCGGTTGCCGCGCTCGCGATTCCAGGCATCCCGTGATGCTCCGCCAACCAAAAACGCCGATAGCCCCAACGCTCCGCGTGGCGCGCCAGGTCGAGCGTTTTCTTGAAGGAGTGGGCCGCATCGCTTCCCTGCGTGATGGGCGAGAGATCAAGGACGGAAAAGGGGATCATGTAGGGTAGGGTGGGGGCACCCTCAACAATTCTCAACCAATTAAAATTGGTTCCCCGGCCAGTCGGGCCGACGCCGGTCACAGGGATTCCGTACCGTCATCGAAACTCACGGACTGTGCTGGTGTTCGGTTGCTGGCGACGGCGCGGGCGAGCCATCCGACCAGCGTCGCACTGGGATAAGCAGCACAGTCGGTTCGAACGCGCTGCCGTCGGCGCCGAGGATGGGCGAGGCTTCCAGTCCCGCGCCCCAAGGCACGGCCTCGCCGTGCGGGACGAAGAACATCACGTGCGGTAACCAGGGTCCAGCCGCGTCGTCGCTGAGATAACCTTGCTTCGACAGCATAAACGACAACGAACCTGCCTCGGGGTCGGTAAAGCGGCGGGTGGCGAATGCGCGTCGGGCTTTCTCGATCATCTGCTCCCTGCCGATTCCAGCCAGCGCCCACTCGGTACGCTGCAAGTACTGTGGCAGCACGCTGCGCACCGCTGGCGGATTGAAGCAGTTCGGCGCGCGCAGCTTGGGATTCCAGAACTCAGCATCGCCGAAACCGGCTGTCCATGAACGCTCGACAAAGCACACGAAGCCGTTCCTGCCCCTGACCCCGGTCTCGTAGCCATGCTTGCCGAGCACGAGCACTTCGGCATCGGCGGAAATGGACCGTGGCGCCGCGGTGCGCGCCAGCGAGATCTCCTCTTGTAGGTCAGCAATACGGTATTGCTCGACCGCCGCCATCGCAGGGTAGGGTGTGGGCCGCCTTGTTTGCGCTGGCGCCAAGCCGGGCAGGAGGAGCAACCAAAGGATCGGTCGGATTATCGACATGGGGGTGACTAGTCGTCCTGCAGCTCTCGCCCGGGAAACAGCGCATCATTGAAGCCGAATAGGCGCAAGTCGCGGATGCGGCGCGGATAGAGAATTCCATCGAGGTGATCTACCTCATGCTGTACTACACGGGCGTGAAAATCCCTTACGGTGCGGTCGATAGGCGAACCCGCCGGGTCGAATCCGGTGTAGCGCAGTTCGCGGTAGCGCGGCACCAAACCGCGCATGCCGGGGACCGATAGGCAGCCCTCCCAGTCCTCGTCCTGAATCTCCCCTATCGGCGCCAGCTCGGGGTTGATGAGTACCGTATAGGGCACCGGCTCCGCGTCCGGATAGCGTGGATTCTCGTCGGAACCGAAGATAACCACGCGCAAACCCACGCCGATTTGGGGCGCGGCGAGCCCCGCACCATTGAGACTTAGCATGGTCTCCCGCATATCGCTAAGCAGGTTTTCGAGCTCGGGCGTGCCAAATTCGCCCACCGGCTGCGCGACCGCCAGGAGCCGGGGATCGCCCATTTTGAGAACTTCGCGTATTGCCATGGTTCCTAGTATCTTAGCGGCCTTTTCCTCGCGAGCCCATGTCCTAAATGCCCGGTCTTTTATACATAAAAACGTTCGGCTGCCAGATGAACGAATACGATTCCGGCAAGATGCGGGACGTACTCGAAGCCGCGCACGGCATGAGGAGTACCGATGACCCGGCCCAAGCCGACGTCTTGCTGGTCAATACCTGTTCGGTGCGCGAAAAGGCTCAAGAAAAGGTGTTCTCGCTGTTGGGCGAGTGGCGGCTCCTCAAACAACAACGCCCCCATGTGGTGATCGGGGTTGGCGGCTGCGTGGCGAGCCAAGAAGGCGAGGGGATCACCGCGCGCGCTCCGTTCGTGGATCTGGTGTTCGGGCCGCAGACGTTGCATCGCCTGCCGGCGATGATTCAGGGACTGAAAGACTCCGGCAAATCGCAAATCGACATCAGTTTTCCCGAGATCGAGAAATTCGATCGCCTGCCGGAAGCCCGTTCGACCGGTTCCACCGCCTTCGTTTCGATTATGGAGGGCTGCAGCAAGTACTGCACGTTCTGCGTCGTGCCCTACACGCGCGGCGAGGAAATCAGCCGTCCATTCGAACAGGTGTTGGCCGAGGTTCTGCACCTGGCCCGCCAGGGCGTGCGCGAAATCACGCTGCTGGGTCAGAACGTAAACGCGTACGCCGGTCCAATGGAAGACGGCACGCTTGCGGATCTATCGACGCTGATTCATTTCGTCGCAGCCATCGACGGTGTCGAGCGCATTCGCTTTACGACATCGCATCCGCTCGATTTCAACGACAGCTTGATCGAAGCCTATGCGAACGTCCCGCAACTCAACAATTACATGCATTTGCCGGTGCAAAGCGGCTCCGATCGCATTCTCGCTGCCATGAAGCGCGGGCACACGGTGCTCGAGTACAAGCAGAAGCTGCGCAAGCTGCGCACAGTGCGTCCGGACATCTGCATCTCGACTGACTTGATCGTTGGTTTTCCCGGCGAAACGGACGAGGATTTTCTGGCGACCATGAATTTGGTGGCAGAAGTGGGTTTCGATCAATCGTTCAGTTTTCTGTACAGCCGTCGTCCCGGTACGCCGGCCGCGGCATTGCCTGACGAGGTGCCCCACGAGGTCAAACAGCAGCGCCTGGAACTGCTGCAGCAGCGACTGAACGGCCAGGCGCGTGCCATTTCGCAGCGCATGGTCGGCAGCCGCCAGCGCGTGCTGGTCGAGCGCCACGCAAAGCGCAATCCGGCCCAGCTGGCGGGGCGCACCGACAATAATCGCTGGGTCAATTTCGACGGTCCGCGCGATAATGCAGACTCACTCATGAACAGCTTTACAGACGTCGTCATAACCGAGGCCATGCCAAATTCGCTTCGCGGCCGTCTTGCGGCAGTTGGTTCGACATGAGTTCGCTGCCATTGACCCGCGACCTGCTGTTGGCTCCCGCGGACAATGTCCGTCTGGTTGAACTTTGTGGTCCCTTGGACGAACACCTGCGCCTGATCGAGTCGCGGCTCGGCGTCGAAGTGAGGCGGCGCGGCAATCGATTTCAATTGGTGGGTCTGGCGCCCGCGATTGAGCGGGCGGAATCGGTTCTGCAGGACCTGTATGCTCGGGCGCAGCGTGAACCGGTGGATTCGGAGCGCGTGCACATTGCGCTGCAGGCGCTGGACATGGATGGCAAGGACGCCGAGACCCAGGGGGAGCCGGAGGATCTGAAAGTCCGCACGGCGCGCGGCGCCATACGTGCGCGTGGTTCGAATCAAACCGAATACCTCAACAATGTTCGCACCCATGACTTGACCTTCGGCATCGGTCCCGCCGGCACGGGCAAAACTTACCTTGCGGTGGCGTGCGCCGTCGAGGCTTTGCAATCGGAGAAGGTGCGCCGCATCGTCCTGGTTCGACCGGCAGTCGAGGCGGGGGAGCGGCTGGGGTTTCTTCCCGGCGACCTGTCGCAAAAGGTTGATCCGTATCTGCGGCCGATGTATGACGCGCTCTATGAGATGCTGGGTTTCGAGCGGGTCGCGAAGTTGATCGAGCGCAACGTCATCGAAGTCGCGCCTCTGGCATTCATGCGCGGCCGATCGTTGAATGATTCTTTCGTGATCTTGGACGAAGCGCAGAACACCACCAACGAACAGATGAAAATGTTTTTGACCCGGATCGGCTTCGGTTCCAAGGCGGTGGTGACCGGCGACATCACACAGGTCGACTTGCCGAATTCGAAGCAGTCGGGTTTACGCACGGTGATCGATATTTTGCGCGGTGTGCGCGGCATTGCCTTCACGATGTTTACCTCGCGCGACGTGGTGCGCCATCCTCTGGTGCAGCGAATCGTGCAAGCCTATGAGGCGCACTCGCCAAACGATGCTACTTAAAGTGGTGCCGCGGCTCGAACTCGATATGAGTTATGCGTCGCGCCGCCCCTGGGTGCCGAGCGCGCGGCTAATGAAAAAGTGGGCCGAAGCGGCCCTCAATCCCCTCGCAAGACCGCTCACCTTGTCCGTGCGCATCGTCGGCAAGGCGCGCAGCCGCAGCTTGAATGCCCACTATCGGCACAAGGACAAGCCCACCAACGTGCTGTCATTCGCGGGCGCCGGAATTGCCCCCGATGGACGATCCTTCCTCGGCGAGTTGGTCATTTGCGCGCCGCTCGTGGCGCTCGAGGCGCGCGCTCAGCATAAAACGCTCGCAGCGCATTGGGCGCATCTTACGATCCACGGGGTCCTGCACTTGCTGGGATTTGATCACGAACGCGAGACGGAGGCCCGGAAAATGGCCGCCCGCGAGATTCAAATCCTTGATCGGCTTGGGTTTTCAAACCCCTACCCCTGATCCGGTATGCTCTGACCCCATGTCCGAACAGCCTCACGGCGGCTCTACAGGCCGCTGGTTAAAGCGCATTACCCAGTCCATGTCCGGCGAACCGCGGGATCTCGCGGAGCTGGTCGAGAATTTGCGCGAGGCGAGCGAGCGGGGACTCTTCGACGGCGATGCGCTGGTCATGCTCGAGGGAGTACTCGCCGTCGCGGACATGCAGGTGAGGGACATCATGGTGCCGCGCTCGCAAATGGTCTTCGTCGAGCGCGACGAGTCGCCCGAGAAGCTGGTCGAGTTGGTGGTCGAATCCGGTCATTCGCGCTTTCCTGTCATCGGCGAGGATCGCGACCAGATTCTGGGAATTCTGCTCGCCAAAGATTTGCTGCGCCTGCAGGCCGCGGCGGATGAGGATTTCGAGATACGCGAATATATGCGCCCGGTGATATTCGTGCCGGAGAGCAAGCGCCTAAATGTGCTGCTCAAGGAATTTCGCCGCAGCCACAATCACATTGCCATGGTGGTCGATGAGTATGGCGGCGTGTGCGGCTTGGTCACCATCGAGGATGTCATCGAACAAATCGTCGGCGAGATCGATGATGAGCATGACGTCGAAGATGACCAGACCATACGCAAGGAGCGTCCGCGCGAATTCACGGTGCGCGCATTGACGCCGATCGCCAAATTCAATGAATATTTTTCCAGCGACTTTTCCGACGAGGAATACGACACCATCGGCGGCCTGCTGATGCAGGAGTTCGGCCGGCTGCCGCGCCGCGGGGAAACCATCAAGATCGGAGATCTCGAGTTTCGTATCTTGCGCGCCGATCGGCGCCGCATCGATCTGTTGCGCGTCACCGTTCCCTTCGACATTGAACCCCCGGTTGCCAACGAGTCGAGCGCTTGAAAGCCATGCGCGGCGCCGAAGCCGCGCAATGGAAGCAAGTCCTGGCGCGGCTCATTGCCGCGTTCGCAGCCGGCGCGAGTTTTAATCTCGGCTTCGCGCCGTTCGGCTGGTGGCCGATTGCCTTGGCTGCGCCCGCGGCGCTGTTCGCGCTGATCCGCGGACTGCCGCCGCGCCGCGCAGGCTGGACCGGCGCTTCATTTGGCCTGGGATTATTCGCCTTCGGCACCTACTGGCTCTACACCTGCCTGCATGTGTTTGGGCTGGTGCCGGTGTGGCTGACGCTGCTGCTGCAGACGGTCTTGGTTGCGGCGATGTCCCTCTACGTGGCCGCACTGTGCTACCTGTCGAACCGATTCTGGCTAAAACCCGGCGCGACGCGCGACTGGCTGGTGTTGCCGGCGCTGTGGGTGCTGCTGGAGTGGCTGCGCGGGTGGCTGCTCTCCGGCTTTCCGTGGCTTTCGACCGGCTACGCCATGATCGATTCGCCTTTGGCCGGGTGGGCGCCCCTGTTCGGCGTGTATGGCGTGACATGGGCCGCGGTGTCGATATCCGTCGCAGTCAACGTTGTGTTCATGCCGGCCGTGCGGCTGTGGCGGCGTGGCATGGCCTTCGGCGCAGTCGCGCTATTATTTGCGGTGCCCGCGTTGCTGAGGCAGGTGCAGTGGACGCAGCCGTCGGGGCCACCCATTGCGATCGCCGCCGTGCAAGGCGCCGTGCCCCAGGATCAGAAGTGGCAGGCGAAAAATCGCGATCTGACCATGCAGCGCTACTTGAGGCTAACCGGCGACGCGTGGGGCGCCCGACTCATTATTTGGCCGGAGGCCTCCCTGCCCGTATTGTCGACCGATATTCCGGATTATTTGCAGCGTCTCAAGGAGCAGGGACGCGCGCACGACGCCGATTTCGCGATTGGCTTGGTCGACTATCGGCCGGCGAACAAACAGTACTTCAATGGCATCTTGGTGATGAGCGGCGCCGCCGATGGTTGGTACTACAAGCAGCACTTGGTGCCGTTCGGCGAATACTTTCCAGTGCCCGCTTTCGTGCGCCGTTGGTTGCGCCTGATGAGCCTACCCTATGATGATTTCACCGCAGGCTCATCGCGCCAGCCAACATTGAGCGCCGCCGGACAAAAACTCGGCTTAAGCATTTGCTACGAGGACGCCTTCGGCAGCCTGCAGCTCAGGGTACTGCGGCAGGCCACCTTGTTGATCAACGTGACCAACAATGCCTGGTACGGCGATTCGACCGCGCCTCACCAGCATCTGCAAATCGCGCGGATGCGCGCGCTCGAGGCAGGTCGATTTCTCGTGCGCGCCGCGAACGATGGCATCACGGCCGCGATCAACCCGGAGGGCAAGATCGTCGCACGCTTGGCACAGTTTCAAGAGGATGTACTGCGCGCCGATGTGCAGCCCATGATCGGACTCACCCCGTACGCACGGCTCGGCAATTATCCGGTGGTCATCGGATGCTTGCTGATGCTGGCAATTGCTGTTTGGCGACGGCGCAGCGGTTAAGCACCGCGGCACTGTGACATTGAGCGGCGCGCACGGACTACGGAGATGGGAAGCGTCGCGGCACGGAAGAGCAGTGCCGCGACGCTTCCCGTCCCCGTAGGCCTTTCACTATCGACGCTCAATCTCACAGTGCCGGAGGACGAGTTTCGAATGGCTGGCATCGCTCTGGCGAGCGCTAAGCCGATCAAAATCACATGCTGCTCACTCGAACAGCGGCTTGATTCCCGGTTCGCTTGCAATGCCGCCGTACAGATTGAAGCCCCGATCCAACCAGTCGCGCAACGAGTCGTCGCGCTCCAGCAGGGACAGCGTGCCGGCACTGGCTGCCCAATAAAATCCGCCGAGTGCAATGTAGTCGGCGAAGTTCGGAGCGCTGCCGCCGAGAAATGGAAACTTTTGTAGGTGGAGGCGTAGGGGCGCCAGGGATGCACGAATGGCCGGCAAGTGGGTCGCCCGATCCGCAGTGAAGCTCTCCAACGTCTTGCCCTTCATGTTCTTCTCGCGGCTCTCGCGAAAGTAGGGGCGATCTTCCGGCCGCGCGGCGTCGTGCACGTCTTTGACGTAGAGCCTGAACATTTTGCGCATCACCTCGTTCATGAACCAGGTGTCCATGAAGCGCACCAGAGAGTGTTCCGTGGGTGTATTGAATAGCAGCGGCTGCTGCGGGAAGGCGCGGTCCAAGTACTCGGCGATGTCCCAGCTTTCCGCGAGCGCCGCGCCGGCATGCTCCAAGATCGGTACGGTCTTGAATTTTCCGCCGAATATCGTCGCGATTTCGGTGAATCCCAAATAGACGGTGTCGAAGGGAATCCCTTTGTGCGCCAAGGCATAGCGGATGCGCCATACGAAGGGGCTCGCCGAGCGGCCGTCCGCAAGGGCGAGTTCGTACAAACAAATTTTTTTCTCAATCGATGTGCTCATAAAGATTCCTTAGCCGCCAAGCCAGCGCTTCATCCACGATTCAACAGTTGCATACCACTGGACGGAATTCTGCGGCTTGAGCACCCAGTGATTTTCGTCCGGGAAATACAGCAGTTCGCTGGGAACATGCCGCAGTTGCGCGGCGCCATAGGCACCCATTCCTTGGTCTAGGGGCACGCGATCATCGCGGCCACCATGCACCACGAGCATAGGTACGCTCCAGTCCGCCACATGATCGACGGGATTGAAGCGCTCCACATTCTCAGGCTTGACCCACGTCGGTGCATCGTCCTGCGACTGCTGAAATCCAGGAATGTCCGTGGAATAGGACATCAAGCGGATGTCGAAAACACCGTCATGGTTCACCAGACATTTCCAGGGTTGGGTCCAGTTCCCCGCGATCCAAGCGACCATGTAGCCGCCGTAAGAACCACCGAGCGCGCAAGCTCGATCGCCGTCCAAGAAACCATAGTGCGCGAGCGCGTAACTCCAGCCTTTCTGGAGGTCGGTGAGCGGCCGATCGCCCCAATGGCCGATGATGGACTTGCCAAACGCCTCGCCGTAGCCGCTGGAGCCATGGAAGTCCACCATTACGACGGCGTATCCCATGCCTGCCCAGACTTGCGGATTCCAGCGATAGCTCCAGGCATTGCCGAAGGAGCCGTGCGGACCGCCGTGAATGAGAAAGGCAACCGGGTATTTTTGATTGGGATGATAGTTGGCCGGCTGTACGACATAGCCGTGCACAGCCTCATCGTTCCAGCCAGAAAAGCTGAACGCTTCGAAGGAGGAAAACGGAGTTTGTGCCAGCGTGTCCTGACCGGCATGCGTCAGCGCGCGCGGCGCTGCGCCAAGTTTCATTTCGTACAGTTGCGCCGGTGAATCGAGCGCATCGCGGCTGTAGATAATCCAATCCTTGGCAAGATCAAAGCTGCCGACATGCCCGTCGCCGGTCAGCGGTTTGACGGCACCGGTCGCGACGCTGACGGCGAAGATGCGAGTTTGGCCCGTGTCTTCCGCATCGGCGTAGAGCATTTTCGAATCCGCCGACCATACCAGCGCATGAGGAGAGCGGTCGAAGGATTCGGCGAGCGCATGCGTCGAGCCTGTTTTCAGGTCGCGGATCATGATTTGCGCCCGCGGTGCGGTGAAGACGGAGCCTTTTTGGGCGAGGTAGGCCACCCTGGTACCGTCGGGCGACACACTCGGACTGGTGTCCGAGGTAGCGGCCGTAGGATCGACTCGCTGCACGGGCTTGCTGCCGTCGAGCGGCACGGAATAAAGACTGCTCGGCTCTCCCAGTCCTTGCGCGGACCCGGAAGGGCGCGCCGAAAAAAGCACTGTTCTGCCGTCCGTCGCAATCACAAACGAGGAGTCGTCCCCATCGGGCCGTCCGACAATGTCGGCTTGATAGCCGCGCGTCAGAGGGATGGCGTCGGTGGCAATTTCGGCCCCGAGACGCACGGTAAACAACCCGAAATAACGGCCGTCGAGATAGGTGTCCCAGAAGCGCGGCGTGGCCGTGTCATACACGACACCGGAGGTTTTCTCTTTCGACTTCGCCTCATCTTTGGCCTTGCTGCAAGCCAGAGTGTCGCATTCGGCATGGGCGATAATCGCGGCGACCAACGAGTGACCATCCGGCGTGAGGCGATACAGGCCCACATCGAGCGGCAGCTTCGTCACTTGTGAACTCTCGCCGCCCTTGGCCGGCGTACGCCAGACCTGGGTTGAACCTGAGCGGGACGAGAGGAAATAGAGCCACTGGCCGTCGGCAGACCATCGCGGCGACATCGACGAACGATCCTGATCCCGCACCAGACGCGGCGCAGAGTTCTGCGAGCTGCGGTCCAGCACCCACAGCGCGTTGAATCCGTGGTTGCCGTCCCAATCGGTGGATCTCACGCTATAGGCCACGAAGCGAGCATCGGGCGAGATGCGCGGATCTGAGACTCGATCAATGAGTGCCAGGTCTTTGGCCGTGAATGGACGCGCCTGCGCATCACCGACTGCCATGAGCGCGAGCGCCATACAGGCCGCAACTATTTTCAGCATTCTGTTATTCCTTCCTGTTGCAGCGGGCAAGCCTAAACGCCGGGTGTGCTCCTTACAAGCCGGGCGAACTGAAATTCGTGCGAGGCGCTGCTAACATCGATGGTCACATGCCCGCTGGCCCGTTCATTCCCTTTATCTGCAACGCGGAGGTTGCCGAGATCGGTCGCGGCGTCCTCGATCTGTCGCTGCCCAAGACTCGGTGGACGCACGCGGCGCACTTCGCCGTAGCGCTTTGGTTGATTTCCTGCCCCTGTTGTTTTCAGTCGAAGCCCGGCGTGGCTGGGTCGAGCCCGACCTGAAGCCGTTGCCTTTCTGAGGCCGTCGCCGTTCTAGGAAAATGCCGGCAGTTCGGTACCCGACGATCCGATCTTGGCCTCCGCAAATCGGACCGGCAGAGCGCTCAACACTTTGGATCGCACCGCATCCCGGCTTGCGGCGTCCGCGGCTTTGAAGCGCAGTTCCAAGGTGATGGCGGCGGCATCGATCTTAGTCAGGAAGCAGCCTACGACCGCGGCTTCTCCGGCGATTTCGGCTGCGACGCTCAAGGACAGTTTTCGAGCGGCTTCAATATCCGCATCGCGGCTCAAGCGAATGGTGATTGTAATCGGCCAAGGCGCGTAATTAGTGCTCAAGTTGATCGTAACCTGGCTGGCTGCAATGGCATTGGGGAGCACGATCAGATGGCCGTCCGGCGCGCGCAGGGTGGTGTAGCCCAGGGAAATCAGTTCCACCACGCCAATGTCAGTGCCCGTGGGTGCGGTGACTTGCAGCGTATCGCCCAGCCGAAATGGCCGATAAATCGCGATCGAAATGCCGGCCACCAGATTGCCCAGCGTGCTTTGCGCCGCAAGACCGATCACAACCGACACGACGCCGGCACCTGTGAGCAACGCAGTGCCCATCGACCGCAACATGGGTATGAGATGCGCATACAGAATCAGCACGACGACCCAGACCAATACCGTGCCGAACTGCTGCAGGAAGCTGATGGTCGTGCGATCGAAGTGCCCTTTGCGAGTCATCGATGCATGCACGCCGGCGCGCAGTATCCGCGACATGAGCATGGCCAGCAGCACGAACACGACCAGATAAATCAGCGCGCCCCACAGCGAATCGGGCTTCAGGAAAGACAGAATGTCGTCCTCCCCCAGCTTCACGTCTTTCAGCACGCCGGTATCGGTCATTGCGCAACTCGATTGGTAGGCGGCATGTATTTCTCGCAATCCTCGATGCGCAAGCAGCGGCAGTGGAAGCTCTCATTGAGAATCGACTTCATTTGCGACAGCCGCGTCAATTGCGCATCCATCTCGGCGAGTTTTTTGGTGGCCAATGCGCGCCAGCGCTCCGCGGGCGTGGTGGTGAGCGGGTACCCGCTTAGAAACGTCTTGGTCTCCTTTACGGTAAAACCGGCATCCAAGGCCAGCAAAACTATACGAATTCGGCCGAGCACCTTGGCATCGTATATTCGCCGCTTGGAGATGCGCGCAGGGGGCGGCAACAGTCCAACTCTTTCGTAATAGCGCAGTGCAGAAGTCGACAGACCGGCGCGCCGAGCCACTTCACCAATTAATAGTCCCACGAGCGTCTCCAGTGAAAGTGGATGCTTGACTTGAATTGCACTTTAAGTTGTACGCTTCAAGTCCCCCAATGACGGACTCGCCATGCTGAAATCAGTTCCGTATCTTGCCGCATTGCCATCGACCGTGCTTTTGATCTGTCTGTCGGCGCATGCTGACACGCTAGGGCTAAAGGCCGTGGCCCGCGCTCTCGCGGATCCACGGCGTCCGGCGGAGCAAGTCAGCCTCGACGCAACGCGCAAGCCCGCGCAACTGATTTCCTTTGCGCAATTGAAGCGCGGCTACCTGATCGCGGACTTCATGCCAGGAAATGCCTATTTCACGCGAATCATGAGCGATCTTGTCGGCGATTCGGGGCATGTTTATGCATTCTTGCCTACCGAACAACTGGCGAGTTGCCCGCAGCACGAAGTGGCCGGCACTCGGTTGATTGAACACGATCCAGGCTATGCCAACGTGTCGGTCTTAAGCGACGCGACGGCAAACTTTCGCGTACCTCAAAAGCTGGATGTCATCTGGACGGCGCAGAATTATCACGACTTGCATGACAACTTCATGGGACCCGCGGACGTGGCGGCGCTCAACAAGCGATTTTTCGATGCATTGAAGCCCGGCGGCACTTATTTGGTCATTGACCACGCGGCTGAAACAGGCTCTGGATTGCGGGATACCGAGTCGCTGCACCGAATTGATCCATTGCGGATGCGGCAGGAAATTGAAGCCGCCGGGTTCGTGTTCGAAGCAGAGAGCAACGTGCTGCGCAACCGCTCAGACGATCATAAATCGTCGGTGTTCGACCCCAGTCTGCGGGGCCGAACCGATCAGGTTGTGTACAGGTTTCGCAAGCCTGGATGAGGGCTCATCCATTTGGCATGAAACCTGCTGAGTTGACTGAGTCTATGCAATATTTCAACGATCGAACGCGCTTCAGATCGCTTTGCCGCCGTCAGGGGCGGCAAAGTTACGCCGCTGTCGACCGACCGCGGCAAAGTGTTGCCGCTCGACAGTGATTCATCTTTAAGAAGGATAGCCTATGTCATCACTTACCATGCCCTCCGCCGTCACGCCCACACTGCCGGCGCTGAATATTCATCCCCACGGCCACGGCCATAAAAAAGGCTCGCCGTTGGACCCCGCTGCCGATTCCTCCAGCAGCACGGCAGCTCCAATTCCGGTCGGATCCGCGCAAAACCTTTTCGGCAGCTTGTTCAGTTCGCTGCAGCAGGTCATCGGTGCGCAACCGGCACCTGCGGCTACGAATCCGGCCGCATCGACCGCCAACGGAGCGGCTTCATCCGCTGCGGCTGGAACTGCCGCGACAGCCGCCAAGATAAGCGTTATGGCTTGATCCCTAGATCGCGGATAGCAGCTTCGAGCTGTTCCGCGGTAAAGGGCTTGCTCAAGAGCGCGGCGCTGCTCTCGTTTGGAAACCGGTCCCGTAGCGTCGCGTTGTCGTAGCCGCTGGAAATAACAATTGGCAGCGCTGGATACAGCGCTCGCAGCTCCCGTACCAGGGAGTCTCCGGATGCGTCCGGAAGGCCAAGATCCACAATCGCTGCGTCCACTTGACCCTGCAGCAACACCAGCTTGCTCTTCGCTGCCGCCGCCGAACCCGCGATCTCCACCTCGAAGCCCAGGTCCTCGAGCTGGCTGCTCAACAGCATTTGAATGAGATCCTCGTCCTCCACCACCAAGATGCGCGGCGGCGCGGCACGCGCATCGAGCATATCCCTGACTTTCCCGGACAGCGCCGCATAAGTAAATGGTTTGGTAATCAACTGCACGCCCGGATCCAAACGACCCTCGTGCACGATGGCATTGCGCGCGTAGCCCGTGGTGAAAAGCACCTTGAGTTTGCGGTTCAATTGTCGTGCCGCGCCGGCGAGCTGCCGTCCGTTCATGCCGCCGGGCAGCCCGACATCGGTGAATAGCAAATCGATCTCAGGGTGCGCCTGCAAGATCTCGAGTGCGGCGACGCCCTGGGCGGCTTCCAGCACGCGGTATCCCAGCTCGCGCAAAATGCCGCAGGTGTGCGCCCTGACGTCGATGTCATCTTCGACGGCGAGAATCGTCTCGCTGTCGCGACCCTTGGCGATTCTCGGCAACGCTTCGCTGACTGGGATCGTTTCATTTGAATACAGGCGCGGCAAATAAATTTTGACCGAGGTGCCCTGACCAATTTCACTGTAAATTTTTACATGTCCGCCCGATTGCTTCACGAAGCCATAGACTTGAGACAGCCCCAGGCCCGTGCCGTGGCCGATATCCTTGGTCGTGAAGAACGGCTCGAAAGCCTTTGCCACGATTTCCCGAGTCATGCCGACGCCGTTGTCGGTGACGGCCAGCATGACGTACTGACCGGGGATCACCTCCGCCTGACTGACGGTGTAGCCCTCGTCGAGCGATACATTCGCGGTCTCAATGGTCAGCTTGCCGCCGTTCGGCATGGCATCTCGTGCATTCACCGCGAGATTGATGATCGCCATTTCCAACTGGTTCGCATCGATGTTGGTCCGCCACAGGCCGCCCGACATGACGGTTTCAATGGAGATTTGTTCGCCAATCGTTCGGTGCAACAGATCCGACATGCCGGTGACGAGGCGGCTGACATCGATCGGTTTGGGGTCCAGGGGCTGCTGTCGTGAAAACGCCAGGAGTCGCTGGGTCAGCGCGGCCGCGCGCTGCGCGCCGCGCATGGCGCTGTCCACCAAATGCTCGATGTTGGCGGCGTCGAATCCCGTCTGCCTGATCTGGCGGCGAACCGTCTCGAGGCTGCCGACAATGATGGTCAGCAGGTTGTTGAAGTCGTGCGCCACACCGCCGGTCAGCTGACCTATGCCTTCCATTTTCTGCGCTTGCCGGAGCGCCTCCTCCGCCAGCCGGCGTTCGCTGACTTCGACGGCTTCCGGAACAATCGCCACGACATTGTTAAGACTGTCGCGAACCGGGCGCATTTGGAAATCAAACCATCGCCAGCCGCCCTGAGGCAGGTTGACATGGATTTCCTGGCGGAAGACTTCGCCGGCGGCGACCAGCGGTATGGCGTCGCGAATCAGCTCCGACATCCCCGGCGTGCTCGTGAACCAGGGCGTCTGCCAATAGGGCTTGCCGACGACCTCTTGCAATTCTGCTTTGATACCTGCAAGGGATGCCGCGTTGGCGTCGAGCAACGTGCCATCCATGGACAGGTAGCCTTGATGGCTGTAGCTGGTGCCGAATATGGTGCGCAGGCGCGCCTCTTTGTCGCGCAGGTCCGCGGTGCGGTCGGCAACCTGCCGTTCCAAGGATTCATTGAGGCGGCGCAACTCCTCTTGCGATTCTCGGCGCAGCGTCGCCAGATCGAGATTGGCTCGGACACGCGCGACCAGCTCACGGGCGCTGAACGGTTTGACGAGGTAGTCATTCGCGCCGGCGGCAAATCCTTCAACTTTGGCTTCTTCCGCGGCGCGTGCGGACAACAACAGCACGGGCACATCGCGCAGTTCCGAATCCCCGCGCAGCGCTGCGAGCAATTCAAAGCCATCCATCCTGGGCATCATCACGTCGGAGAGAACCAGGTCGGGTTTGCGTTCTCGCGCACTGCCTAAGGCTTGTTCACCATCGCCCACGGCCTCGACTTGAAAGCCCGCGGTCTGCATGAGTTTCTGCAGATATGTGCGCATGTCGATGTTATCGTCTGCGATAAGAACTCTTTGGCCGGCGGCGCCTACAACGGGTGCAATCAGACCGATTTCGCCGGCGACCGGACCTGCCGTCTCGCGAGATGCATCGCCCAACCAACTCAAGGCTTCATCGATATAGGCTTGTGCGCGAATTTCCCTGGCGTTCTCCGCGGGCGCCTTCCCGACTCGGTCCGCAGGTAAATGTTCGTTGCCGAAGCGCAGCGCCACGGTGAACGCGGACCCTCGTCCCAATTCGCTCGCGACGCAAATCGTGCCGCCATGCACATTGACCAGTTCCCGCACGAGGGCAAGCCCAATGCCGCTGCCTTCGATGGAACGGCCGCGGGCGCCTGCGACGCGGCGGAAACGGTCGAACAGGTGCGGAAGTTCGGCGGCAGGGATGCCGGTGCCGGTGTCGCGCACGGTGATTTCCGCGCACTCGCCGTCGCTCGAACGGCTTGTCTCGACTGATATGGTGCCATCGAAGGTGAATTTGAATGCGTTCGACAGCAAATTGAGAATCACCTTTTCCCACATGTCGCGGTCCAGCCAGACCGGCTCGGGCAACGGCGCGCAATTCACGCTGAGCCGCAACCCGGCTCTTTCGGTGGCCGAGCGGAAATTCGACGCCAATTCCGCAGTGAAGTCGGCAAGGTCGATCGGCTCAAAGTAGGCCTGAACGCGGCCGGCTTCGATGCGCGAGAACTCGAGCAACGTATTGACCAGCTTCAGCAGCCGAACGCCGTTGCGATGCGCGACCAGAACCAGATCGCGATGTTCGCTTAGGGGATCGCCCTCCGGCCGGCCCAGTACATCCTCGAGCGGACCGAGCATCAAGGTAAGCGGGGTGCGAAACTCATGGCTCACATTGGAAAAAAACGCGGTTTTTGCACGGTCGAGTTCTGCCAAGGCCTCGGCACGGCGCTGCGCCTCTTCGTATGCCTGGGCATTGGCGAGGCCGGACGAAATTTGTCCTGCGACCAGGTTGATGAATCCCAAATAGGCGTCGTCCATGCGGCGATAGGGATTGATGCCGGCGACCAGAAAGCCTGCCGGTGACTCTCGTCCCTGTTGGGCTATGGGGACGATGATGGCCTCGCGGGGCGGCTTGTCCCACGCGCCCATCGGCAATGCGGCAAAGCGCTCCTTGAGATCGCTCAAATTCAACGCCGTGCGTCGCGCCAAGATCTCCTCCGCCGGCCACGCGGCATTCGGATCCTGCGGATCGATACGCGCGGGGGCGATGGGATGATGTGGATCGACGCCGCTGCTGCACGCAAGTTTGGCTTCGCCCCGCTCATCGAAAAGATAAGTCAGCGTGAATGGCAGATCCTTGAGATTTCGGATCAATTGGCGCGCGACTACCTCGAGCACCATGCTCACGGAATTGTTGCCCGCGATCCGGCCGGCCAACTCTTGCAAGGCGAATAGCCGCCGCTCGCCGATAACCCGCTCGGTCTCCTCGGTGACGACGCACAGCATCCCTACAATCCTGCCGTCATCATCGGCGAGCGGCGAGTATGAAAAGGTGTGATAGGTTTCTTCCGGGTAGCCGCTGCGCTCCAAAAACAGCAGCAACCCTTCATCCCATGTTGCTTCGCCGCTTTGCAGAACATGCTCGATGCGCGGGCCGATGTCCGGCCAGATTTCCTTCCAAACTTCGCGAGCCGAGGCGCCCAACGCCCATTGCTGTTTAACGCCGAGCGTGGGCCCGTAAGCATCGTTGTAGAACATGGTGAGGTGCGGTCCCCAACACATCCACATTTGGTAACGCGACGTCAGCAGAATGCGAACAACGGTCTTGAGGCTTTGATGCCACGATTCGGGGGATCCCAAGGCAGTCTCATGCCAGCGCTTGGCACGCATGAGCTTTCCCGCCGCGCCGCCCCCGGCAAGGAAGTCCGCGTTGAAGTCTGCCGTCTTAGGCTCTGATGACATACGTGTGCCGAACCGCGGAACGGCGCTCCTGCTGCTTCGCAATAACGCATTATTTCAATTTTTTTGAAGCGCGCAACCAGCAGGCCTCGCCGTCACAATAGCATTACTGCGGTGCAGCAAGAAGAGGGAAACTAAGCCGTACGGTGCCGGCGAGCTCGGACCACTGCGCCGCCTAAAAGTACCAGCGTGCCGGCCAAACACAGGTAGGCAAAGAGATTGCCCACGACCACGAACAGCGTATGCCCGCCGGCCATCTTCGGTGCCGTGACCAATAAGCCATCGGCGCCGCGGGGGTGGCGGTAGGGATCGTCGGCATAGGTTTTCTGCGTCACGCGGCCGTTCGGATCGATCAATGTCGACACCCCCGAATTGACCGCGCGCACCATGCTTACGCGCAGCTCCACGCTGGCGAACACGGCGAGCGCCAGATGCTCCCAAGGCTCGGTGTCCGCGCCAAACCATGAATCGCTGGTCAAGTTGACCAGTAAGTCCGGATGCAGGCGCCCGACGCCGCGTATAAACCCCTGCAAGATATCCTCGTAGCAAATGACGGGTCCCAAGCGCCACGCATCCCCGTCAGGACCCTGCAAGGAGATCACACCGGGACCTGAACCTGCGGTAAATCTTCCCGCGCCTGCCGGCAGAAATTTTCGCAACCACGGGAACGTTTCGATGCCCGGGACGTACTCGCCAAAGGCCAGCAGACGCGCTTTGTCGTAACGGCCGGCAACGTTGCCATTGCGATCGAGCAGCAGTGCCGAATTGAATGCGTCCTCGCGGGCTGCATCGTACATCTCCGCGCCGATCAGGGTGGGCACGCTGAACCCCCGGCGAATCATCGCCAGAGAATCCGCTGAAAAATCGGCACTGAAGTCGCGCGGCACGGCAACCGGATAAGCGCCTTCGCTCCACACCAGCAGCTGCGCTCCCTCCTGTTCCAGCCGGCGCGACTGCTCCTGCAGGGCGGTCAACTGGCGCAGTGCCTCGTTGCGCGAAAATTCACCGTCGATGGTGTAGGCGAAGTTGGGCTGGACCAAGCCTACTTTGAGGCGCGGCGCCCGCGCGGCTATTTCGTCGGTTTGGCGCATCCGCACGGCGCCGAAAATGAGCGCAGCCCCCAGCAGCCCCGCTGCCGCCATGGCCGGATAGCGCGCGGCGCGCGGATTCAAGCTGAGATCGTACAGGGCGCCGTTGATCATCATCAGCAGTGCAGTGACGCCAAAGGGTCCTGTCAGTTCGCTCACCTGGATAACGAGCGGATTCCAGGCTTGACTGATCCACTGGCCCGCCGGGAACAACTGCGGCACGAGCAACTCGCAGCTCACCATGGCGATGGGTGCGAGCAGGGTCATGGGAATGCGGATGCGCTTGCGGATGGCGAGCACGGCGCCGGTGAACAACAAGAAAATGATTGCGCGGGACGCGCAAAAAAGCAGAAAAACTGCCGCTGCGCCGATCCAAGGGAAATCGGCGAAGCGGCGCATGACATCGATCAACCAGTAATATCCGCCGGCTGTCTCCACGAGCCCGGCCCACGCGCCCAAGAATAGTGCTAGGCGAAAGCTGGCCGTTCGCTCGATGGCCATGAACATCGGAACCGCGGCGATCCAGGCGAGGGCCGACAAATCAAATGGCGTCACGGCCAGAAACCACAGGCAACCGCTCAAGGTGCTCAAGCCCAGCGCGCCATAAAAATTCAAATTTCGCATGAGACCTTTCGTTAAGTGCAGTTCGCGGCCGTCGGGCATCTCGGGTATTCTGAGGCCCAATCATGCAAGAAAGATACGAACCCGCCGCTATCGAAGCGGAGGCACAGCACTATTGGGATCAACAGCATAGCTTCGAGGCCAAAGAGGACGACAGCCGCGCGAAGTATTATTGCCTGTGCATGTTTCCCTATCCAAGCGGCCGCTTGCATATGGGGCACGTGCGCAATTACACCATAGGCGATGCGCTGACGCGATTCATGCGAATGCACGGACGCAACGTGCTGCAGCCCATGGGGTGGGACGCGTTCGGCTTGCCGGCGGAAAATGCCGCGATCGCGAATGGCGTGCCGCCTGCCAAATGGACCTTCGACAACATCGCCCACATGCGGGCGCAGTTAAAGTCTTTGGGCTACGGGATGGATTGGAAGAGGGAACTCACGACATGCCAGCCTGAATACTACCGCTGGAATCAATGGCTCTTCTTGCGCATGTTGGAAAAGGGCATTGCATACCAGAAAACCGGCGTGGTCAATTGGGACCCGGTCGATAAGACCGTGCTGGCGAACGAGCAGGTCATCGACGGCAAAGGCTGGCGAACCGGCGCGATCATCGAAAAGCGCGAAATCCCCATGTACTACCTGAAGATCACGGCGTACGCCGAAGATCTGCTCAATGAATTGAATAACATGCCGGATTGGCCTGAACGCGTGCGGGTCATGCAGGCCAACTGGATCGGCCGCAGTGAGGGCGTGCGGCTCGGCTTTCCACACGACATCGGCGAGGGCGGTACTCTCTGGGTATTCACTACCCGCGCCGACACCATCATGGGCGCGACGTTCTGCGCCGTGGCGGCTGAGCATCCGCTCGCCGACTTTGCCGCACAGGACAATCCGCAACTCGCGGCATTCATCGAGGAGTGCAAACGCGGCCCGGCGCTCGAAGCCGAGCTGGCCACTCAGGAAAAAAAGGGCATGCCGACCGGCTTGAACGTTCGTCACCCCATCAGCGGTGAGCCCGTTCCGGTGTGGGTCGGCAACTATGTGCTGATGAGCTACGGCGACGGCGCCGTCATGGGCGTGCCCGCGCACGATGAACGGGATTTTGTATTTGCCAAGAAATACGGCTTGCCGATCAAGCAAGTTATCGAGTGCCAAGGGCGCGCCTATTCCATGGCAGCGTGGGAGCCCTGGTATTCCGAGCATGGCCGCTGCGTGAATTCCGGGCCGTACGATGGGCTCGACTATCAAGCCGCTGTCGATACGGTCGCGAGAGATTTGCAGCTCAAGGGTTTGGGCGAGAAGCGCACCACTTGGCGGCTGCGCGACTGGGGAATTTCGCGGCAGCGCTACTGGGGCTGCCCGATTCCGATCATTCATTGCAAAGGTTGCGGCGCGGTGCCGGTGCCGGATGAGCAATTGCCCGTGATCCTTCCCACGGACTTGGTGCCTGACGGCAGCGGCAATCCGCTGTTGAAAGATGAGCGCTTTCTGAACGTGAAATGTCCCAAGTGCGGCGCGGCCGCGCGCCGCGAGACCGATACCATGGACACGTTCGTGGATTCGTCGTGGTATTTTTTGCGATTCGCCTGCGCCGACAATGATCAGGCCATGCTGGACTATCGCGTTCAATACTGGCTTCCGGTGGACCAGTACATCGGCGGCATCGAACACGCCATTCTTCACTTGCTCTACGCGCGTTTCTGGACACGCTTCTTGAAGGAGATAGGTGCGGTTTCTTTCAAGGAACCCTTTGCGCGTTTGTTCACCCAAGGCATGGTGTTGAACGAGGTCTTTTTTCGTAAGACCGACTCTGGGCGAGTGCAATACTTCAATCCGGCCGACGTAACGGTCACGGCGGAAAAGAGCGGTAAAGGCAGTGTCGCGGTGCTGAAGGCCGACGGGCGGCAGGTCGAATCGGGCGGCGTCGTTACGATGTCCAAGTCCAAGAACAACGGTGTGGACCCGCAGGTGTTGGTCGACGAATTCGGCGCCGACACCGCACGGTTGTTCATCATGTTTGCCGCTCCGCCAGAACAAACATTGGAATGGTCCGATGAAGGTGTGCAGGGCGCGTTTCGCTTCATCAAGCGGCTGTGGAAAGCCGTGTTCGATCACGTATCGCAGGCTACTTCGGCGCCGCTCGACAAGACGGCGCTGACTGAGCCGCAACGGGCGCTGCGCCGGCAGACGCACCAGACCCTCGCCAAGGTCACCGATGATATTGGCCGCCGCCGCACTTTCAATACCGCGATCGCCGCCGTCATGGAACTATTGAATGCAGTGGCCAAGTTTCCGCAGGCCGCCGCACAGGATCGCAGTGTCTCGCAGGAAGCGCTGGAGATTGCCGTGCTGACGCTGTCTCCGATCATCCCGCATGTCACGCACGCGCTGTGGCGCGGACTCGGGTATAGCACCGCGCTGATCGATGAGCCCTGGCGTGAGGTCGATGCAGAGGCATTGCGGTCAGCGACCGTGCAAATGGTCGTGCAAGTGAACGGCAAATTGCGGGCGCATATTACTGTGGCTGTGGATGCCGACGAAGCCGCAGTGCGCGGCGCAGCGCTGGCCGATCCCAATGTTCAGAAATTCATCGGAACCTCGCCGGTTCGCAAAGTAATCATCGTGCCGGGCAAGCTCGTGAACATCGTGGTGTAATGCTGCGTGGCCAGGTCGCGATATTTCGTTTTGATGAGCATTTGCACGCTGTCCGCTTGCGGCTTCCGCTTGGCGGGCAGCGATCCGCTGCCTGCGGTCATGGCGCGCCCCTACCTGTCACTGAAAGATCCGTACACGGATTTTTCGCGGGAATTCGAGCATCAGCTCAAGGCCTCGGGGGCGACCGTGCAGTTGAAGCGCGAGGGCGCGACCGCCACCGTTGATGTCACCAAGGACTTGGTCGAGCAACGCACGCTGGCGGTCTCGGCGAAAAACATTCCCACCGAATACGAGCTCACCTACACAGTGACCTTCAGCGTGCATGGCGGCGACAAGGAATTGCTCGCGCCGCAGACCATCAGTCTTTCAAAGGATTTCAGTTTCGACGAGACGCTGCAGCTTGCCAAGGAGCACGAGGCCGATATCCTGCGCCAACAAATGGCGCGCGATCTGGTTTCCATCACCATGCGCCGACTCACGAGTCTGAAGTAACGCCGGCGCGCGGCTGCGACTGTGCTTCTGCTCAACGGCATTGATCGGATATCCCTGCAAGTACTCTTGGACCGCTACGGCTTGGCACTGCGGTTGGTGGCGCCGGAGGAAGTCATCCCCGGCTCTTATTGGGGCGAACGCGAGGCGGGGCTGATGGGATCGAAGATTTTCGCGCGCCTCGATACGCCGCTGCACTCGGTTCTGCACGAAAGCGCTCACTTTATCTGCATGACGCCTGAGCGGCGCGCGGGTTTGCATACCGACGCCGGCGGCGATCACGCCGAAGAGAACGCCGTGTGTTACTTGCAAATCATCCTGGCCGATGCGCTGGCCAACGTGGGAAGGCAGCGCATGTGCAGCGACATGGATGCATGGGGATATACCTTCAGGCTGGGCAGCGCGGCAGAATGGTTTGCGCGCGATGCCGACGATGCGCGCGACTGGCTGATCGAGCACGGCGTGCTCGATATTGCAAGCAACCCCACGTATGTCTGTCGATAACGAGGCTCGCGTGTCGCGCCGCACTGCGCTTGCCGGGCTGACCGCAATTTTCCTGGCCGGATGCGAGCGCCTGGGATTTCTTGCCGTCAATGTCCCGGCGGCTTTTGGTTCCTACAAACGGCACGCCAACATCGCGTACGGACCGGACCCGCGGCAGCGTCTCGATGTGTACGTACCGGAGAGCGCCGCTCCGACGCCTCGGCCGGTGGTTGTTTTCTGGCACGGCGGCCGTTGGCGCTTCGGAGACAAGACGGACTATCGTTTTGTCGGCGCCGCGCTCGCGGAATCAGGCTATGTGGCCGTGGTTGCCAATTATCGGCACTACCCCCAAGTCAAAATGCCCGGATTCCTGAGCGATGCGGCGCAGGCGGCACTGTGGGCAGCCGCGCACTCCAAGGAGTACGACGGCGATCCAGAGCGTCTGTACCTGATGGGGCATTCGGCGGGAGCGCATCTGGCCGCGCTCGTGACGCTGGACCCGCGATATTTCGCGGCCGCAGGTCAAAGCGCGCCGCACATTGCCGGCGTCATTGGCTTGTCGGGACCATACGATTTCTTGCCGTTGCTCGAGCCCGATGTCCAGGACATGTTTGGTCCGCCGCCGATCTATCCGGAGTCGCAGCCCATCAACTTTGTTCGGCGCGACGCGCCACCCATGTTGCTGGTGCACGGTTTGAAAGACGATACGGTGCGGCCGAAAAACTCCCGCAATCTCGCAGCCGCGCTGCACGCCGCCGGCGCGTCGGTCAGCCTGAAGCTGTATCCGAAGGCCTCGCATTCGGACACCGTGGCGGCGCTGACATCACTGCTGCGGGGCCGGGCATCGACGCTGACCGATATCAGAGCCTTCGTCGGTCAGGGTTCCGCGTGAGCCTAGCCCAAAAGCAACTCACCGTCGTGGCTGGTACCGTGCCTGCCTTCGTCGTGGCTTTTTTCACAGCGCGATATGCGCCCACGCTTTTCGGATTCGCGGCGCTGCCTGCCGACAACACCGCCGCTCGCCTCGCCTTTGCCTCGCACTGGCTCATGGTGCCAGGCCTGGCATTGCTTGCTGGAATTGTCGTGGCCAGCCGTCGAGGTTTCATCGCGGATGCCATCGATGGCACCCGCTCGCCGCTCAGCCACAGTTTGGAAATCAATCTGCGATATAACCAGAATACCCTCGAGCAGACGGTGCTCGCGGCGATAGCGTGGATAAATCTAAGTTTAATGCTGCCTCAAGAACGCCTGGTGTTGATTCCTGCCGCGGCGTTCCTGTTCGGCTTCGGGCGTGCGGCTTTCTGGATTGGTTATTTGATTTATCCGACCGCCCGGGCCTTCGGGATGGTGCTGACCGTCCTGCCGACGATTGCAGGATATGTATGGCTGCTGCAGCGCGCGCTAGGCGGCTAATTAAGCCGCGTGCGCAGCGGCCGGTGCCGCCATCGCGTAGACGCGGCCGAAGCGATTTGCGAGGAAAGCCTTCAGGCCGATCTCTTCCTGGCGAATCAATCCGGATTGAGGAATCTCACCTGCGCTGAGCATGTCGAGCACGGCGCAAATACCGCCTGCCGTGGTGATCTGAATGGCGCTGCGCACCCTGCCGCCCATCGGGGCCGCGTAGATCTTGTTGGCATAGGTCTCTTGCATGAGTTGACCCCCGCGCATGCCGCTCACGGTGACGAATACAATGACGACATCCTGAAGCGTAATGGGCACCGCATTCTCGAGAATGTCCTTGAGAAGCTCTCGCCGGTCGCGCAGCCGCAGATCATTCAACAAGGCCTTCATGATGGCGGCGTGGCCTGGATAGCGGATGGTGCGATAGTTCAGATTGCGCACCTTGCCGGCGAGCGTTTCGCATAGTGTGCCAAGGCCGCCCGAAGTGTTGAATGCCTCGTACAAAATCCCGTCGAGCGAGAATTCCTCCAATTCCTCGAGCGGCTGAGTCTCGCGCAGCTGGCCGTTGACGATGGCCTCGCAAGGTTCGCAATACTCGTTGATCACCCCGTCCGTGCTCCAGGTCAAATTGTAGTTGAGCGCGTTGGAGGGGAATTCTGGCAAGGCTCCGACTCGCATGCGCACGTCGTTGAGCTGATCGAATCGCGACGCCAAATCGGCGGCGACAATCGTGATGAATCCCGGCGCCAGACCGCATTGGGGAATAAAGGTAGTACGCGCGCCTACGCTCAGTTGCTTGACCGCGCGCGTGCTCGCGACATCCTCGGTCAGGTCCAAGTAATGAGCGCCGCCGCTCTTGGCCGCTTCGGCGATGAGGCGGGTCGCGTGATAGGGGGCCGCCGACAGGACCGCAAACTTGCCTGACAGCAATTTGCGCAATGCGTCGCCCTGCGTGATGTCGAGCGCGGCTTTCTTGACGGGCGCGGAAGTCTCGAGCCGGTCCAATTGCTGTTGCGATCGATCGACCACCGTCACGGCATAGTCGCCGCAACTGCCCAAAAACTCCGCAATCATGGAACCGATTTTGCCCGCGCCTACGATAACTACGTCTTTCATGCCGCCTGTCCCCGGTGCCCTGTCCAAAAGTGGAGCATTCTTGCCTGATAGCATGGCGAATGGTAGGGTCGTTTTGGGCATTTTTAAGGTATATTCGCTACATTAAGAAGGCTAAAACCGGCGAAGTGCATGGATTCCATCGACGAAAAGCTACTGTCGGCGCTGCGGGAAAACGGGCGTGCCTCGACCGCCATGCTGGCGAGGATGGTTGGGCGCTCGCGCACCAGCGTTCAGAGTCGAATTGAACGGCTGGAAAAGCAGGGCATCATCACCGGCTACGGGGTCCGGTTGGCGCCGGAACTGGGTACTGGCGCGGTGCGCGCGCACGTCATGATCAAAGTGGGTCCGAAGGAGGCCCGCGCCGTGACCGCTGCGTTGCGCGAGATCTCCCAAGTGCGACTGCTGCATTCCGTCAGCGGCGATGTGGACTTGATAGCGGTTGCGATCGCCGCGTCGGTTGCTGAAATGGATCAGGTCATCGATCGAATTGGTGCCCTCGACGGCGTGGAACGCACCAACTCGTCCATCATTCTGTCGACGAAGTTCGAGCGGTGAACGATCCGCAGAAAAAGTCTAGTATTCGGCCAACCACAAAAACAGCGGGGCGGTAATGGATTTGCACCCACCGGGCGGACCGGTTCGCTCAGTCAAAGATTTTTTCGTGCACATCGGCGTAGTCACCTTGGGCATTTTGATTGCCTTAGGTCTCGAACAGCTCGTGGAGGCGCATCATCGCGCCAATCTTGCCAAAATCGCGGTGGCCGGATTTCGCAAGGAATTGGCGTACAACGAAGATGAGGTCAAGTACGTGCTGACAAGATTGCCCGAGCTGCAGGGGAAAATCGAAAGATCAATTTCAACATTGTCCGCTGCGCCGATTCCACCGGAAGCCCAGCGGATTGACTATCCCGGCTTCTCTTTGGACATCGTTTCCACTGCCAGCTGGGACACGGCAATCGCTACGCAAGCGCTCAATGAGCTGCCCTTCGACGCGGTAGCGCACTATGCGCAAGCTTATGGGGCACTGCGGTTGTTCGTCGAGATCGAGCGTGAGGGTCTGACCGTTTGGCAGGGCGTGCATCGATTCGGTACCGATCCTGCCGCGCTGACTCAAGATCAACGCAGCATGCTAATTCAAGAACTCCGCCACTACAGCAATGTCCTGACCGTCATCGATTTTGCCGGCCATGGCGCACTCAAATCCTGCGACGACGCGCTGACCACGCCTAAGTGAGCAACGCGCCGTAAGGCGATTACAAGCCCCCTCGGGGCGCGGCTGACTCAAGGTGCGGTGCTGTTCGCGTTCGGCGCCTGCACCTGCGAGTCGCGCATGTGGTCGAACAGGTCGCCGCGCACCGGGATCTTTCCGACGCCGCACATGGGAAACGGGATTACCCCGTACAAAACGACGAAGCACCGATCGTTGATCCAAAGCATCGATCCGCCGCCTTCGATCGTTTCCACACGATGAGTGCGGGCATGATCCCATCCAAACTCGGACGTATTCCACGGATCCAACCCTGGTCCGACATCGACGTACATGCCGCCGAGTTGTTTATCCAAGGCGCGAGGCGGCGGTGCGGCGGCCGCCTGCGCTTGATGCTTGGCCGTGAGTACCGCTTCCGCCTGCCAATCGATGATCGCGGGCTTTTGTTCAGCGGGCGGGGGTTCGGCAGGAGGCGGAACGTTTACCAGCTGCGTGTCATGCGTGGGCGGCGGTTCTTTGCGCGGCACACTGGGCGGCGGCAAGGCTTGCTCGGCTGATTGCATATGGGCGGGAAGCGTTAGAAACACCATGGGTTCTTCGATCCGCAGCTCCAGGCGAGCCTGCCAACGCAATGCCATCAGCAGTAGCGCGGCGTGAAGTGCTGCGACGAGGAGGAGGATGCTAGGCCGAAGCAGCCGCGGCGCTGCTCTTTCTGGTCGCTCATGCAGGCTGGTTGCGAAGGCGGCCACAGTGGATCTCGAGGTCAATGCGCCGACGAAGGTGATACCAGAGTCGCGCGATCAGTTCTACAGAAGATCGGAAGAGGCGGAAGACTTCCAAGAAAAAACGGCGTGGATTTTGAGGCCCACGCCGCCGGGATATCGCACCAGCGGGGGAGTTGGCTGGCTTGCCAGTGCGAGGTTCTCCTAACTGTTCGATACATCCTGCCAAAAACCCCTAAGAGAGAAAGGTACATGTTGTATTGGACAGTTGGATTTAAATCATTTGTCAAGAATTTGAAATTGTGATACCCAAAATCAACCTATTGAAATGCTTGAGGAAGTAGTCCCTACGTTTGGCGGGCGCGCTGCCGCGACCGAGCCCACAGCTTAGAATCAGCAGCAGCTTAGGCGCAAAAGTTCTAGATGAGCGGCGCCAGGGCCAAGCTGCATCAGGCGATCGAGGAGGCGGCCGCGCGTGGTTGACGCCGCCGCCGCACGATCAAATACGCGGCTACGGCCACCACCAGGGTGAGGCAGCTGACATTGAAATCCTGGCGTTGCCCAGGAGTGAATGCCATCGCGATCAATACCGCCGCCATGCAGGCGATGGTGAGATAGCTCAAGTAAGGGAATAACCACATGATGACCGCGGGCTTGGCCTCGCCATTGCGTTCGCGCCGCCGCCGCAACGCAATTTGCGCAGCGGCCGTGATCATATAAACAAACACAATGAGCGCACCCGAGGAACTCAACAAAAAGTCGAACACCTTTTGCGGCGCTTCGATTGCCGCGATGATGCCGAGGAATCCCGCCGCCGCGCCGATCAACACCGAGACCACGGGCACGCGGCGTTTATTCAATTTGACAAACGACTGCGGCGCATCGCCCCGTTCCGCCAAAATAAACAGCACACGCGAACTGACATAGAAGGCCGAATTCAAGCAGGACAGCACCGCTGTGAGGATGATGACGCTCATGATGATGCTTGCCCCGGGCACATGCATCGTATTGAGCGCCAACGTAAACGGGGACTCGCCGGAGCGAACCGAAGTCCAGGGAACCACGGATACGATCAAGAAAACCGACACTACGTAGAAAATCAAAATGCGCCATATCACCGTCGTGGTCATTTTGGCGATGGCGCGGTCCGGTTGTGCTGATTCGGCCGCCGCCACGGTCGTGATCTCGGCGCCGGTCATGGCAAAGAACACGCTTGGTACCGCTCCGATCACGGCAATCCAGCCGCTCGGTGTGAAGCCGCCGTTATTGACGAGGTTGGCGAAGGTCGCACCTGAGTGCGACGTCCAGCCAAACGCGAAAGAAGCCGCAATGACGACGAATACCAAGATCGCCGCAACTTTGATGGAAGCGAACCAGAATTCAAATTCGGCATACGAACGCGCCGACATGAGGTTGACGCACGTCATGATGGTCATCAAACCGAGACCGATCTGCAGCTGAGTAAAATCGGGCATCCATATCTGCAGAATCTTCGCGCCTGCGATGGCCTCCACCGGCACGACGATGACCCAGAAATACCAATACAGCCAGCCCACGACAAACCCGGCGCCTTCACCCAATCCGGCGCGGGCAAACTCGGTGAACGAGCGCACATTGGGTAAGGATGTGGCCATTTCGCCCAACATGCGCATCACCATGAGAATAAGCATCCCCGTGATGGCGTAGCTGATGAAAACCGCTGGGCCGGCGGCTTTGATGGAGGTGCTGCTGCCGACAAACAGGCCGGCGCCGATGATGCCGCCAATCGAGATCATCGCCAGATGACGGCCCTTGAGCGAACGGCTGAGATGATGCGTCGGGTCGGACTGGTCAGGAATGCTCGGCTGAGTCATTAAGCGGCCCTCGGGAAAACTAGCCGTATACTACGCATCTTTAAGACACGCCATGCGTCGCCATTACAAGCCGCGCAGGAAATCGATCAGCGCCTTGTTGACCTCACCCGCGCGCTCCTGCTGCGTCCAATGACCGCAGCCGGGCAGCATCAAGGTACCTCGCAGCTGCGGGATATAACGCGCCAAGTCGGCGATGACCTCTTTCATGCGAGGGAAGGAAACCACCAGATCGAGATCGCCCGCCATGTACAGCGCGGGCACGGTCACCGGTGCGCCTGCATACGGTGCCATCAACTCCCAGTTACGATCGATGTTGCGGTACCAGTTGAGTCCGCCACGAAATCCGGAGTGCTTGAATTGCTGCGCATAGAAATCCAGGTCTGCGTCAGTAAGCCACGCGGGCAACGATTCCGGGTCCGGCATCCGCGTGAGAAATCCGCCGGCGCGGGGCACCATGCCGACACCCGCGCTCGGCGCACCCGGATTGCGTCTCGGCACATCGCCCGACCCTGAATACAAAATCTTGCGAAGCGAAACGCGGATATTCGCCTCGAGTTCCGCTTCCGCCACGCCCGGCGCTTGAAAGTACAATTGATAGAAGCTGGCATCGGGGTTTTGCGGCATCACTGTCGTCGGCGCGATGCTGCCCCGAGGCCGATAGGGAACGCTGAGTCCCACGACGGCACGGAATCGATCCGGACGCATGAGCGCGGCATGCCATGCCACCGGAGCGCCCCAATCATGTCCGACAATCACAGCAGTCTTTTCGCCGAGCGCATCGAGCACGCCGACCATGTCGCCGACGAGGTGAAACAACGTGTAGCGCTCGATTTCGGCAGGCTGATCCGTCAAGCCGTAGCCGCGCATGTCGGGCGCAACGGCATGAAACCCCGCCGCCGACAATGCGTTCAGTTGGTGGCGCCAGGAATACCAGGACTCCGGGAATCCATGACAGAGCAGCACGAGCGGGCCGCTGCCTTGCTCGGCGATATGAATGCGGATGCCATTGGACTCAATGCTACGGTGCGTCGGCTCACTCATTGCGATAGCGTATCAGGGATGCGGCGCATGGTCCTTCATCGCAGCGAGCTTGGTCTCCATTTCAGCGCCGAAATAGGCCTGCGGTTTGGACGCATCGACGTGTTCTCGGCGCTCGCGCACGGCGATTGCCGTCTTGGCACGCTCGAATGCGTCACGTAGCGAGCGCGCTTCCGGCAACGCGTCGCGGAAAAAAGCCTCGCCAAAATAGGTCAGATCGCGATCGTTCGAACAACCAAACGAGGTTCGGTCCGCGGCGGCCGCGGTAATTACGATGGTACGTGGATTTTTCAGCGCATCGATGAACCCGCCCGCATAGCAGGCGGAAATGATGATCACGCGCCACTTGATGCCAGAATCGCTCAGGCCTTGGGCAAGATCCTCATCGGTCATGTCATTGAACGGAAGGTCCGAGTTCGAAACCGCAATTGCCGGCTCACTCGCACCGTGAGAGGAGATGACGAGAAACAATACGTCGCGATCCAGATTCATGCGGCCTGCGAGGCCGCGCAATGCGTACTTCAATCCCGCGACGCTGGCCAAGGGCGCGCGCTGCAGATCGCGCTCATCGTTGATCAGCGCCAGTGCCCGGTTTTCCATGCCGTAGCGTTCGGACAGTACCCGCGATGCCAGGCCGATTTCCTGCGCGAATACTTTTTGCTCGCCAACCCCTGCAAATCCCAGGAAGAACCCCTTGGGGTCTGGGGAGTCCTCGGACCGAATGGCTGCGAGCGCCTGGTCGATGCGCTTGGGTTGCTCAAACAGCACTGTTTCCGCGTCGGTATGCGAATCGCCGCCTTCCGCAGCCTCGGCAACTTCCGGGGCCGCCCAAACATCAGGAATCGCCTCCAGCGCATCGGTCAACCATATGAAGACCACGAGAAAGGCGATGCCGGCGAACGTGGCGCGGCGTTGCGATTCGCCCGTGAAGGTGTGCAGGCGGCGGGCGAGGTAGATAGATGAGTGCACCAACACGACAACGGCGGCGAGTCTCCAATCGAGACCGAAAAAAGGTACCGCGAGCGCTGTGAGCAGCAGCGGCAGAGGCACCAACCCCAACGTCAGCAACAATGCCGCCGCAAACGGCGGCTTGGGGTTGGATTGCCGGCGCAGCAAGGCCGCCAAAGCCAGTATCGCCAGCGCATACCACGGAAATAGCGGTACACCGGCGGGGAGAAATTGCGGATCCGGCAGCGCTTGCCACCAATCGATAGCAACCCACAGCGACAGCCAGACCACACTTAACGCAACCAGGGCGAAAGTGGGAGCGCTGAAGTTTGGTATCCACTTTCTCAATGTCCACAACTGCAGCAAGAAATTGAACGAGAACTGCACCGGTTTCGCAGCCTTTGTCGTCGCAGCAGAAGTTGCCGCTGCCGTTGCCGCAGCATTGGCAGCTGGGTCCGGCGCCTGATTCAGGGACTCGTCGTCATCCATGGTTTGGATCATAACGTGCTCGTGAAGGTGTTGCGCGCGGGCTGCGCCCGGCCGGATGATGCGACCTTCGAATTGGAGGCACTGAATATGAGCGTCTATAGATTGGGAAAAGATGCGCCGGAATTGGCCGCAAGCGCCTACGTGGCGCCGAATGCCGCGGTAATTGGCAAAGTAATCCTCGCTGAGCGTGCCACGGTTTGGTTTGGCGCCACGCTTCGAGGCGACAACGAAACCATCAGCATCGGCGCCGGCAGCAACGTGCAGGATTCCGCGGTCATGCACACCGATCCCGGGTTCCCATTAACCGTCGGGGCAGACGTCTCGATTGGACACCAGGCGATGATGCATGGCTGCACCATCGGTGAGGGCACGTTGATCGGGATTCAGGCGATCGTGATGAATGGCGCCGTCATTGGCAACGGGTGTCTGGTCGGCGCCGGGGCGCTCATCACGGAAGGCAAAGTCTTCGCAGACGGAAGTCTGATCATCGGCGCGCCTGCGAAGGTGGTGCGTCAGCTCAGTGCAGAAGAGCGGGAGAATTTGTTAAAGGTCGCGGCAAACTACGCCGAACGCGGCGCGTTCTATCGGAATAACTTGTACGCTGTTTAGGGTTCGGCCTTATGTGAATCGCCGGCCGTGCTGGTATTCTTTAGCCACACACGAATCGCTCACACAGGAGAGAAGCGAATGGCCAACGACCGAGACCGTGACTTCAGCAGGCGTGATTTTGTACAGGGCGCCGTTTCCGGCGCTGCCCTTGCGGCGATCCCGATGGGGGTGCTGGCCGCCGCGTCGTCAAATGATGCCGACAAGGCGGCGGTACTTTCGCAGATTCCTAAAATGCATGCCGCGAACATCAAGCGGCTGCAGGAATGGATCGCTCTGCCGTCGATCGCCGCCGAAAACAGGAATTTCCCGCAGGGCCCGGAACATATGGCGAAGCTCGCGCAAGACGCGGGCTTTACCGGTGTGAAACTAATACCCACATCGGGCAAGCCAGGCGTGTTCGGCAAGATCGATGCCGGCGCGAGCACTACCATGGCCATTTATTTCATGTACGACGTGAAGCAATTCGTGCCGGAGGAGTGGAGTTCGCCGCCGCTGGAGGCGCGCCTGGTGCAGAAGGAAGGACTGGGCACAGTTTGCATGGGGCGCGGCGCGGTCAACCAAAAAGGGCCGGAAAATTCTTTCCTCAGTGCATTGATGGCGTTCAAGGCAGCGGGAAAGAAGCTGCCGGTCAATTTGGTTTTGGTCTGCGAGGGAGAGGAAGAGATTGCTTCGCCGCATTTTCAAGAAGTCATCAGAAATCCCGAAGTCATGGCTGAGCTGAAGAAGTGCGTGGGCGTTTTCATGCCTGAGGCCGGCCAGGATCGTGATGGCGGAGTGCAGGTTTCCCTCGGTGCGAAAGGCGTGGTCGAGCTGGAATTGATTTCGAGCGGCGAGAAGTGGGGTCGCGGCCCTGCTCATGATGTGCATTCGAGCCTCGAGGCGCAGGTGGACTCGCCCACCTGGCATCTTGTCCAGGCGCTGAACACGCTGGTGGAAAAAGATGGGCACACGCCGGCAGTCGAAGGATTCTTCGAGAAGGTGAAGCCATTGAGCGCGGCGCAAGAACAGATGATCAAAGAGCACGCCGCCAAGACCGCGGAAAGTACCGTGCAGAAGGCGCTGGGCGTGCAGCACTGGATACACGACAAAAATTGGGTGGATTCGCTGATGCTCCTGGAGTCCCGCCCTACCATCAATATCGAAGGATTGGTGGCCGGCTATACGGGTCCCGGCGGCAAGACCGTGCTGCCGCACAAGGCTGTTGCAAAAATCGACATGCGCCTCGTGCCGGATATGACCGCGGCCGATACGCTGGCCAAGTTGAAGGCGCACCTGGCCAAACACGGCTTCAGCGATATTGAGGTGAACATGAGCGGCGGCTACAACCCGACGCAAACCGATCCCGACAGCAAACTCATCAAGACTCAGCTCGCGACCTACCGCAAACTTGGACTCGATCCGCAGTTATGGCCGCGCTCCGCGGGATCATGGCCCGGTTACGTGTTTACCGATGCTCCCCTGAACTTGCCTGCGGGTCACTTTGGCTTAGGTCATGGAACGGGCGCGCATGCGCCCGATGAATATTATTTGATCGAATCCACCAATCCAAAGATTCAGGGCTTGGACGGAGCCGTTGCATCCTTTGTTGAATATTTGTATGCGGTAGGCTAACAGCGAGAATTCACTGAGCCGGGGTTTTGTCCGGAGTCGTCGGGGACTTTTCCGCGGCCTTGGGCGGCGGCATGGGCGGCTTCGGTGGCGGATTGGGGGCCTTGTCGCCGTTGACAGCCGCCTTGGTTCTCTCGGCGCCTTTTCTGGCGCTGGCCGCGACTTCGTGGGCGCCTTCCTTCGAAGCCGCGGCCACTTCGTGCGCAACCTCCTTGGCCGTCGCAGCCACCTGTTTCGCCCCGTCCTTGGCGGCATCGGCAACCACCTTGGCATCGTGCTTCACGGTCTCGCTCACGGCTTTGGCTTGATCCTTCGCCAATGAGGGATCATCCGGCGGGTCCTCCGCAGCCTGCACCGATAGCAGCGGTAATAGCGCCAGGCTGAAGGCGAGAAGATAGCTTTTCACGAGCGCCCCCCGATCAATCGAAAACACTGCCATATTTTTCCCGCAGCAGCGCCTTCTGTACCTTGCCGGTGCCGCCGACCGGAAGGGATTCCAAAAAGATGACGTCCTCGGGCACCCACCACTTCGCCATACGCTCCGTGAGGTACGTGAGTATCTCCTCGGCCTCGAGATTGTGCCCGGGCTTGCGAACGATGAAGAGCAGCGGGCGCTCCTGCCATTTGGGATGCTTGACGCCGATCACGGCCGCCGCCGCGACTGCGGGATGCCCAACGGCATTATTTTCCAAATCAATCGAGCTGATCCATTCGCCGCCCGTCTTGATCAGATCCTTGGCGCGGTCGCGAATCTGCAGTACGCCGCGAGGATCAATGGTGGCGATATCGCCGGTGGGAAACCAGCCATCTCGCAGCGGTGAGACCTCATTTTTGAAATAGCTGCTGACGATCCACTGGCCGCGCACCATGAGTTCGCCCTGCGAGTTGCCGTCTCGAGGCAAGGTCGTGCCATCTTCGGCGACGACTTTAATGTCGATGCCGAACACGGTCTTGCCGCAATTGGCGGCCGCTGCGTGCCGCTCCGACGGCGTCCCCTGCAGCTGCTCCTTGGTCAAGCAGCTGATGGTTGCCGCGGCCGTGGTTTCAGTCATTCCCCAGCCCTGTCTCACTTCGATGCCGAAGCGCTCCTCGAACTTCGCGATCAGGGCGAGCGGTACCGCGGAGCCTCCCGACAGGACCCGCTGAAGGCTCGAGAACTTGTAGTCGTGCTGTTCGGCGTAGTGCAGGAGCGCAAGCCATACGGTCGGCACACCCGCGCTCACAGTCACTTGCTCATTTTCCATCATCTCGTACAAGCCGGCGCCGTCCAGGCGCGGGCCAGGCAGGACCAACTTCGCGCCGCCGATGAGGCATCCATACGGAGCACACCATCCATTGATGTGAAACATCGGCACCACCGGCAGCATGCATTCTCTGGGAGAAAGGCCCAGCATCCCGGGCAAGCAGATGGTCATGGCGTTGAGGACGATTGCTCGATGCGAATACAGCGCCCCTTTTGGATTGCCCGTGGTGCCGGAGGTGTAGCAGATCGCGGCACTCGCGCGTTCATCGAACAGCGGCCAATCGAACTCCTCTTCCTGCACCGCAATCAATGTCTCGTAACAAAACACATTGGCGATACCGTCGAGCTCCGGCATGTTTTCCGCGTCTGTCATGCAGATCCATGCCTCGATGTTCGGGCAAGCCCCTGCGAGCTTCTCGATCAACGGCGCGAAAGTACAATCGAAGAAAAACACGCGGTCTTCCGCATGGTTGATGATGAAAATCAGCTGATCGAGATGCAGCCGCGGATTACAGGTGTGGATGACCAGACCGCTGCCCGACACCGCATAGTAAATCTCAACGTGACGGTGATTGTTCCAAGCGAGAGACCCGACCGCCGCGCCCGCCGGCAGTCCCAGGTCGACAAGGGCGTTCGCGAGTCTCTTGACGCGGGCCGCGCACTCCGCAAAGGTGTAGCGAAACACCGGTCCGTGGGTCTCGCGCGAAACAATTTGCGTCTGGCCGTGCTGCGCTTCGGCATGCTCGAGAATCGAGGAGATCAGCAGCGGCCGATCCATCATGAGTCCGGGCTGCAGCATGGTCATTTATGCGCGGCTGCGCCTTCCTGTGCCCGATAAGCGATCCAACTTTGCTCGATCAAGTACGCATGCACATTGTCGGCATCCTTGTCGCTCAAGATGTCGTTGAAGCGTTCCATGCCGGCCGGCGCCAATATTCCGCGCATCAAGATGTCCTTGAATTGCATGTGCAGTCCATCATTGAGCGTGCGCAGATCGGGCGTGGTGCTGGGCCCGAGTTGATGGCAGCGCGTGCACTGCTCGATGAAGGTCACCTCACCCGCGGCAATCTGCTCCGCAGTCGCCTTCTGTTCAGGCGGCTTAGGAAACGGCGGTTCGGTTCGCGCCGGCGGCATCGGCACCTCACCGCCTCCTAACTTGAAGGCGATAATTCTATTGGTATTTTGATATTTGAGCGCGGCGCTGCTCGGCGGAATGGGGCCGACCGTGATGGGAGTGCCGCCGTATCCCACTTGAACCGCAACATATTGCTCGCCATTGATCGCATAGCTCATCGGCGCGGCCATGATGTGGCTCCCGGTTTTCAAAACCTTGAGCACTTTGCCCGTGTCGGCCGCATAGACCCACAACTCGCCGCTGCCGCGGCCCTGGAAAACCAGGTTTCCTGCGGTCGACATCACGCCGCCGTCATAGCCGCGGATTCCGGAAGAGGTCTCGTGTTCCCACACCACCTTTTCCGCCACCGGGTCCCAGGCTCGAATCACTTCGCGCACTGGTTTGACGTGACGCGCGGCCTTGACAGCCTGTTCATCCGGCACGGGACCGAACAAGCGGGTCGCATCCTTCGCATCGTAGGTGTCGTCGGGGATGATGCCCTGGACCGTAAAGAATCCCTCGACGTATTTCACTTTGCTGCCGTTGTGCAACAGGTCGACCCAGATCGTTGGCACGTCGATCACGGGAATGTAAGCCAGCTTGGTGCGCGGGCTATAGGACATCGGATTCCAGGTGTGTGCGCCAAACCAGGAGGGGTACGTGAGCTTGGCTGTGTTGTACCAATCGGATTGCTTGGTCGTCACGGGCCGGCCGGTCTTCATGTCCACGTGGGTCGCCCAGTTCATGAACGCGTAGTTTTTGGCGGACAGCAGTTTCCCGGTCTTGCGATCCAGCACATAAAAGAAGGCATTCTTGGAAGCCTGCATGATGACGGAGCGGGGCTCGCCACCGATCGCGATGTCCGCCAGGACCATCTTCTGGACCGCATCGTAATCCCAGCTGTCATGCGGCGTTTCCTGGTAGTACCAGGCCATGCGTCCCGTAGTTGCATCGAGCGCAATGATGCAAGTGGCGTAAAGGCCATCGAGTTGCTTGGGACCTAGCTGGCGAAGATCATAGGGCGCCGCATTGGCCGTGCCGAAGTAAAGCAGGTTGAGCTTGGCATCGTAGGCAAAGCCATCCCATGCGGTCGCGCCGCCCTTGAACTCGGGCTTACGATGCGGATCCCAGGTTTTGTCGGCTGCCGCCAACTCCGGATTTTCGTAAGGCTGGCCAACTGCGGGCGGGACCGTGAAGAAACGCCATTTGAGCGAGCCGGTTTCGAGGTCATAGGCCGAAATGTAGCCCCGCACGGCCCCGTGTCCCATGTCCGCGCCGCTGTTGCCAATGACCACCACGCTGCCGGCAATTTGTGGGGCGCCGGTGCTGGAATAGGGCAGCTTGCGATCGATGATGGTGTCGGCTTCCCAGAGCTTCTTGCCGCTTGCCGCATCGAGCGCGTGAAGGCGTCCATCCACGGATGCCACGAACACCTTGCCCTTCCACACGGCGACGCCGCGGTTGACCAGATCGCAGCACGGATTTCTTGCCATGAAGGAATCGGCTTTCGGGTCGTAGCGCCAAAGCTCTTTGCCGCTGGCTGCATCCACAGCATAGACATAGCCCCAGGTTCCTGAGGTGTACATGACGCCGTCGATCACAAGAGGCGTGGCTTCTTGGCCGCGTTGCGGGTCGCCCAGATCGTAGCTCCAGGCAAATCCCAGCTGCTTGACGTTGCCGGCGTCGATTGACGTCAAGGGCGAAAAGTACGTGCCGTCCTTGTCGCGCCCGCCCGTGAACCAGTTCTGCGGCTCGGAATCCGCTGCCGCCAGACGCGCCGCATCCACATTTCCTGCGCCGCCCGCAGCGGCTTGGCCAACGACCGGGTAGAGCAGCCACGCGAGCGCGGCGCCGCGCCAAAATATTCTTGTTATCAAGTTGCTTCTCCTGAAAGGAGCTCGAAGCTTAGCTAACATCGGGTTGGATGGGTACTTTCCCTCCACAGGCGTAGGTTCGCGCCGACACAAGCTGCTAGCGGCGGGGAGTTGCTGCCTGATTGGTCTAGCCATAGGATCTGACGTTCAACCCTGAAGGAGAAAGCGACATGCGCCAGCATTCTTGGAAACCGGCATTGCTCACCTTAACGGCTCTCGCCATGACCGCACTGACCCCGGCGCTGGTCAGCGCGCAGGATCGACCCGACGAGCATCGCTCGGACGAGCGTCGCCCGGATGAGCATCAAGTCATGAAGGCAGACGATCATCGGGATGATCACAAACGCGATGATGGCAGGGGCGATGATCAGGCTCAGCGTTACCGACACGATCACCCGCACTCCTCGGCGCGCTGCCACGACGGCTTTTTCACCAGCACGAAAGATAGAAGTCATGCTTGCACCAAGCATGGCGGCATCGACGTCTGGCTGTCCCTATAAGCTGAAGGCGCCGCCTTCGGCGCAGACTTTGGTTTGAATACAAGGCCCGGCCGCACGCCGGGCCGTGCCGTATTGCTGTGCAGCCATGGGCGATCGTACACTCGCCGGCATGTCAGTCATTTTAAGCATCGAGGATTTCCGCCGGCTCGCCAAGCGAAGAATTCCGAGAGCCATTTTCGATTATGCCGACGGCGGCTCGTATGACGAGCGCACCATTCGGCGCAATGCTGCCGATCTTGATGCCATGAGTTTTCGGCAGCGGGTCATGGTCGATGTGTCGAAAATTTCGCTTGCCACGACGCTGCTCGGCTCGCCGGTCTCCATGCCCCTCGCGATCGGCCCCACGGGCCTCGCGGGACTGTTTCACGCGGACGGCGAAATACTGGGAGCACGGGCCGCCGCCGCCTGCGGCATTCCGTTTTGCCTGAGCACCATGTCCATCTGCTCCATCGAGGATGTGCGCGAGGCCACGAAGGAACCCTTCTGGTTTCAGCAATACCTGATGAGAGATCGCGGCTTCAATCAAGAGCTGATCGACCGCGCGGCCGCCGCACAGTGCTCGGCGCTTATGCTCACGCTCGATTTGCAGGTCATCGGCGAACGCCGCCGCGATCCGCGCAATGGGTTGACCATCCCTCCGCGGTTGACGCTGCGCAATGCCTGGGATGTCGCGACCAAGCCCATCTGGGCCCTGAAAGTGCTGTTCGGCAAGCGGCGCACGTTCGGCAACCTGGTTGGCCGCATCGGCGGTTCCAGCGGCATCAATACGCTGGCCGAGTGGACCGCGACGCAATTCGACGCGTCGGCGAATTGGCGCGATGTGGAATGGGTGCGAAGCCGCTGGCCGGGAAAATTGATAATGAAAGGCGTGCTGGACGCGGAAGATGCGCGGCTGGCGGCGGCGGCCGGCGCGGACGCGATTGTCGTTTCCAATCATGGCGGGCGCCAGTTGGACGGCGCACCGTCCTCAATCTCCGTATTGAGCGAAATCGTCGAAGCCGTCGGCGGACGCTGCGAAGTCATGTTCGACGGTGGCGTGCGTTCCGGTCAAGACATCGCCAAGGCGCTCGCGCTGGGGGCGCGGGGTGCGCTGATCGGCAAAGCGTTTCTTTATGCCTTGTCGGCCGCTGGCGAAGCGGGGGTGACCAAAGCGATCGAGATCATGCGCAATGAACTGCGCGTGACCTTGGCGCTGACCGGAACCTCGACCATCGATGCGGTCGGACGGCACATCTTGCGCTAGCTCCTCGGCACTGTGACATTGAGCGGCGGCGTGGGCTATGGGGATAGGAAGCGTCGAGGCCCGGAAGAGCAGGGCCTCGACGCTTCCTATCCCCATAGGCCGTTCACGGGGATGCTCAATGTCACAAGTGCTGAAGGACGAGTTTCGAGTGGCTACCAGCGCTAGTGTGGTCTCATGCGCACTTGTAGGGCGGAAGATCAGGGGCTCGTCCAACACCCTCCGGTAACGTCGGCATGTGATATTGATCGGCGCGAGTTCTCGCGAAGAAGGGTAAGAGGAGTCAAGGCCCTGGTTCCTTCGGGCCTTGACTCGTCTTACCCTCCCTCGCAAGCGCTCCAACCGGTCAAGATCACCGTGCCGACCTACTAAATCATTGGCAGTCCGCGAGGCGCCTTCCCGCGAGGGAACGCTGCATCAATCTTGGCAACGTCGGTATCGCTCAATTCCACCCTGTACGCCCCGGCGTTCTCGGTTACGTGCGCGATGTCCGATGCCTTGGGAATGACAAAGACTTCCGGGAGGCGCAGCAGAAAGCGCAGGGCCACTTGTCGGGACGTGGCGCCTTGTGCATCGGCGATTTCACGCAACACCCGGCCTGGCTTGGATTTAGCGTCAAAAATTTCGGGTGACTGGCCGAAGGGCGTGTAGGCCACCACGGCGCTGCCGTGCTTGGCACACCAGGGAAGCACCGCATGCTCGATCGCGCGCTCTTTGAGGTGATAAAGAACTTGATTGCAGGCTGGATGGCCGGGACCGGCGATCGCGGCAACCTCGGCCAAGTCCTGCACGTCAAAGTTGCTTACTCCCCATGCCAGGATCTTGCCTTGGCGCACCAGTGTTTCAAATGCGGCGATGGTTTCTTCCAGGGGCACGCTGCCTCGCCAATGAAGCAGGAAGCAGTCGAGCCGGTCAGTGCGCAGATGCGCCAGTGATTTCTCGCAGGCGGCGAGGGTGCCATTTTTTGAAGCATGATTGGGCAGCACTTTGGAGACCAAGAACACCTCGTCGCGCCGGCCTTCGATGGCTTTGCCGATGATCTTCTCAGACGCCCCCGAACCGTACATTTCCGCCGTATCGATATGCGTAAGGCCGAGATCGAGGCCGCGGCGCAACGCCGCGACGGCTTCGGCGGCGGCCGAGCCTTCGATTTTCCAGGTTCCCTGCCCGATTCCCGCGACCCGGCGTCGAGTCGAACCGAAGATGCGTGTGGTGTTTTCAGCAGCCATGGATCTTTTGGAGTATTGCAAAGAACTGGCGCACAATCATCCTCTAACAGGGAGGTCTTGAAAGTGCCTACGCCGACCGCGCCGGCTGACCGGCCGCCAGGGCTTGAATGGGATTTCACGCGCGACGGAATCGCCAAAGGCGCCAGGTCTCTTGCCGTGTTTGCCGCGCTCTATGTGCTGTTGGTGTTGCTCGGCCTGAGGCTGCACGAGAATACCGAGGCGCTGACGATCATATGGCCCGCCGCGGGCCTTTTGTTCATGGCCTTGTGGCTTTCGCCGCGCCGCAATTGGATTTGGATCCTAGGCTTGCAGCTGACGCTCGAACTGTCGACCAACGCCATTCGTGTCGATCATTTCACCTTCGACAAGTACGTGCCCTTCGCAATGGCCAATGGCATCGACGGCGTGGTCGGCGCATTCGTTGCCTCACGGCTCATACCGAGCCCAAGAGTTCCGCAGATGCGCAACGTGCTGTTGTTCATCGCCGCCGTTGCCGTCGGCGCCGCGGCCAGCGCGCTCGTGGGTGCATTTGCCACCACGCGAACCCTGGGCACTCCCGAGTATGTGCGCGAATTGCAGATCTGGTGGGCCGGAAATTGGCTGGGATCTCTGTGCGTCGCGCCGATCGTCATGGGCTGGGCGGTGCGCTGGCGCGCACGCCAGCACTCAGCGCCGGCGGGCCCTGTCGTCGAAATGATGCTGATCGCGTTCGCCATGCTGGCCATGACCAGTTGGGTGTTTTCCGCGCCGCCGGGCGGCGTCACGACGATACTGGATATGCCCTTCGTGCTGCTGGCCTTCGTGGTGGTCGCGGCATTTCGCATGCCGCCGCGGTGGTCGACCATCCTCTCCGCTGCGACCGCCGTTTTGGTGTCCTACTTCGCGAGCCGTGGTTTGGGGCCTTTTGCGGGCGATCCGAATCCCTTCGTCCGGGTCGGTGCCGTGCAGCTGTATCTCGTCACTCTGGTGGTGATCAATTTTCTGCTCACCGTGGTGCTGCTCGAGAAGAGAAACGCCTTTCAGCAATTGCACACCAGCGAGGAGCGCTACCGCGATTTCATCGAATACAGTTCCGAAGCCGTGTGGCGCGTCGAGTTGGCCTCGCCGCTGGACCCACACTTGCCGGTGGGCGACCAGATCGCATGGCTGCAGACTCACGCCTACGTCGCCGAGAGCAATCTGACTTATCTGCGCATGAACCGTGATATGGGCCTGTCCGAGGCCGAAGCCGGCCAGTGGCGCGCCGACACGCCCTGGTTTGCGATGTTCATTCAGCGCTTGGACGCCGTGTCGCGTCAGGACTATTCGATCGACGGGATGCAGTTCTCCGTTTCCGTCAACTCATCGCCGCGCAGTTACATCACCTCCTTTCGCGGGGTGATCGAACAGGGTCACCTGGTGCGGGTGTGGGGAGTCGCCCGCGATGTCACCGAGCTGGTCGAACTGAATGAGCGGCTGCGCCAGAATCAAGATCGCCTGAAGCTCTATGCACGTGAATTGGTGGGCGCCGAAGAGCGCGCGCGGCGCGCGACTGCGGTGGACCTGCACGATGGCATCGGCCAGCAGTTGGTTGGATTGTCGATGACCCTGGACGCACTCGTGGCACGTTCGCCTCCGGAAATACGCTTGTTGCTCAGCGAAGCGACCAACACCGTGCGCGAGGTGCAGGCAATTGCACAGCGGGTCATTGCCGATTTGAGTCCGCCGGGACTATATGAATTGGGATTGGAGCCGGCGCTCAAGTGGCTCAGTGTCTATATGCGCAGCAAAGACAATCTGCAGGTCGACCTGAGAGTGACCGCTGAGGATGCGGCCATCGGCATCGACTTACGCGTGCTGGTCTTCAAGGTCATCCGCGAATTGTTGCGCAACGTCGTCAAACACTCCGGTGTGCAGTTCGCCTCGGTCACCGTGACGCGCGGCCCGGACGAATTGCGCGCCGTCGTCGAAGACCGCGGCTCGGGATTTGAATGGCAGTTGAGCCTGTTCGAGCCGCGTGCGCACGGGTTCGGCTTATGGAGCGTGGCCGACCGGGTGCGGGACGCCGCGGGAGAAATGACCGTGGATACGGGCCCCGGCCGCGGTTGTCGCGTGACGGTGATTTTCCCGCTGAGGCAGCCGGCGCGAGCGGTGCAACCGGCCGATGCGGATACCGGCCCTACGGACAGAACGGCGCGGTCCGCGTCTCAACATTAGGTTTTTGCCAGGTGCCGCGACATGCGCAGCGCCGCTTCCCTGCCTTGATAGTAGCCTTGGACGACGCCGAGTTGATCGAATCCCAGGCCTCCATAGAAGATTCGTGCCGCCTCATTGTGCGTGCGCAATTCGAGATTGATGCGAAATACGCCGGCCTCCACTGCGGTCCGGGTGAGCCAGTCCATGAGCTGTGATCCCAAGCCCTGGCGACGATGCTCCGGCGCGACCGCGAGCAGGTTCAAGTGCGCCACATCGTCGCCGAAATGCATGATGGCGAATGCAGCAATCCGCTGCTCGCGGCGTGCGACCACGACGGAGGAGTCCGGGCCTGAGATAAAATGCTGCACGCGGGCCGGCGTCCACGACCAGGTTAGGCCTTGTTCGATGAGATCGCGGGACATCTCCGCAATTTCGCGCGCATCCGTCGCGCGCGCCAAGCCAATGTAAGCCAGTTCAGACACCTATCACCCCTTAGCGTTTCTTCTCAGCGGCTGCGATATCGATCGGTTGCGAGCACCAGCTCGTGAGTATTGCCCGCTTCAAACGCGGAGTGGCCCGCGTCGGGCACGATGCGCAGATCCGCCTCTGGCCACGCGCGGTGTAAATCCCACGCGCTGGTCGCAGGGCAGACAACGTCATAGCGGCCCTGCACGATGGTTGTCGGAATATTTCGAATGCGCGCTACATCATCGAGCAGCTGGCTCTCGCTGCGCAGGAAGCCGCGATTCACGAAATAGTGGCATTCGATGCGCGCGACCGACAAAGCGAATTGGTCTTCGCCCCATTTCTTGATGTTATCGATGTTGCTATACAGAAAGCTGCAGGCCGCCTCCCACACGGACCAGGCGCGAGCCGCGGCCAATGCGACACGCTGATCCGTGCCGGTCAGACGCTTGTGGTAGGCGCTCAAGTAGTCGTCGCGCTCATCGAGCGGGATAGCGTCACGATAGGCTTCCCAGGCATCCGGAAATATCTCGGACGCGCCGTGCTGATAAAACCAGCGAATTTCCGCGTAGCGCAGCAGGAAAATTCCGCGCAACACAATTTCACTGACGCGCTCCGGATGCGCTTCCGCATATGCGAGCGCCAACGTGCTGCCCCAGGAACCGCCGAACACCAGCCAGCGCTCGATGTTCAAGTGTTTGCGCAAGCGCTCGATGTCGGCGACCAAGTGCCAGGTCGTATTTTCGATGAGGCTTGCGCTGGGACGGCTGCGTCCGCAGCCACGCTGATCGAACACCACGATGCGATAGTGGAGCGGGTCGAAGAATTGCCGCGCGCGCTTGTCCGATCCCGCGCCAGGGCCGCCGTGCAGGAAAACCGCCGCCTTGCCCAGGGGATTGCCGCTTTCCTCGTAGTAAATCTCGTGAATGTCCGAGACGCGCAAGTAGCCGTGCCGATATGGCTCGAGCGCCGGGTAGAGTTCGCGGCGCGGCGTGCTGCGCGGACTGGGACGAGAAATCTCTCGCGCTTTCATGGCGCGCGTAGATTTGGCCGCGCTGACCGACGGCTTCTTGGCGGAAGTGCGCGGTGCAGCGCGGGGCTTGGCTCGCACGGCCTGTTTCTTCTTCATCGCTGATCCTCTTTATTTTCTCGTCTAAGCTCGCGCCACCATCGGCCCAAGAGGCCGTCCCCCCAAAAGATGCACATGCAAGTGATACACCTCCTGGCCGCCATGTGCATTGCAATTGATGATCAGCCGATAGCCGCTCTCAGCGATGCCTTGCTGTCGCGCAAGATCGCGCGCCACGATGAACATGTGGCCAATCAGCGCTTCATCTTCGTCGGCAATATCATTGGCTGTCGGTATGGGTTTGTTCGGGACTATGAGTATATGCACGGGCGCCGCAGGACGAATGTCCAAAAACGCGACCACTTGGGGGTCACGGTAGAGCACGGTCGCCGGCAGCTCGCCCGCGATGATCTTCTCAAAAAGCGTAGGCATTTCATACGCCTCCGTTGATTCTTTGGATTCTAAGACTATCAGGAACTGCCTGGGCGGAAGGGCGGGAATGTGACTCCGTAATAGTAATGGGAACGATTCTCATGTAGAATTGCATTCATGCTGGACGCACTGCCCATGTCCCTTGCACCTTCGGTTGGCGCCGATATTCCGCTCGCGGATCTGGCGCCTGGAGCGTCGGCACGCGTGGTTTCCGTCACCGGGACCGATTCGAAGGCACCCGCGGAGGTGAGCCGGCGCTTGGCTGAGTTGGGATTCCTGCCGGGCGAGGCGGTGCGTATCGTAGCCCGGGGGCTATTGGCGCGCGCGCCAATAGCTGTGCGCATTGGAACAGGGACCTTTGCCCTGCGACTTTTCGAGGCCGCCTGTATCCGTGTATGTCCGGAGCAGCCGCAGCTGCCTTAAGGCGCTCCTGATTCCATGGACGTCGCGCGCAGCGCTCCCAGTCCTCTGATCGCCCTGGTTGGAAATCCCAACTGCGGTAAAACAGCGCTGTTCAATATTCTGACCGGCAGCCGACAGAAAGTCGCCAATTACGCCGGCGTCACTGTCGAGCGCAAGGAAGGGTCGCTGGTGACGCCTTCGGGCGCACGGATTCGTATCCTGGATTTGCCTGGCGCCTACAGCCTGGATGCGTTGACCCCCGATGAACAAGTCACGGCCGACGTGCTTCTGGGACGTCGGGCGGGCGAGACCGCGCCCGATTTTGTCGTTTGCGTGACCGACGCGACCAACCTGCGCCAAAATTTGCGATTGGTATTGAGCTTGAAGCGCCTGGGGCTGCCCATGGTGGTCGCGCTCAATATGACCGATATCGCGCGCCGCAAGGGCATTGTCATCGATGCCGATCGACTGGCAGGCGAATTGGGGGTGCCGGTTGTGGAAACGGTCGGCGTCAAAACGACCGGGGTCAAAGCGCTGATCAAGGTGCTCGATTCGATTGCCATACCCGAGCGCCCGAGCCCTGGCGTTGCCTGGCAACCCTTGAGCAGAGGGGACTTAGAGCACGATCAAACCGAGGTGCGCAGAATCTTGGGGAAGGTCGGCGCGGACCGTCTGGATGGCGTGACGTTGAGCGATCGCCTCGATGCGTTGGTGCTGCATCCCGTGCTCGGGCCGGTGATTCTGGCGGTAATCCTGTTCCTGGTGTTTCAAGCGGTGTTTGCCTGGGCGCAGGTGCCCATGGACGAGATCAAACTTGGCATCGCGGCATTCGGAAATTGGCTGGGATCGGCACTGCCCAACAGTCTGATCAAGGATTTGCTCATCAACGGCGTGTTGGCCGGGGTCGGCAGCGTGCTGGTATTTTTGCCGCAAATCATCATCCTGTTCTTTTTTATTTTGGTGCTCGAGGATTCCGGCTACTTGCCGCGCGCCGCATTCCTGCTGGATCGTGTCATGGGCAGCGTCGGTTTGTCGGGCCGCGCCTTCATTCCGCTGCTGTCGAGTTTTGCCTGCGCAATTCCCGGGATCATGGCGACGCGCACCATCCAAAATCCCCGCGATCGCCTGGCCACCATCATGATTGCGCCGCTGATGACCTGTTCCGCGCGCCTGCCGGTCTACGCATTGATCATCGGTGCATTCATTCCACGGCGCACCATCTGGGGCGGCCTGGAATTACAGGGCGTCGTGCTGTTCGCGCTGTACGTAGTCGGCGTCGCCAGCGCGATGGCGGTGGCATTCGTGCTCAAACGCTTAGGGGGGCGCGGCGGCCTTCAAGCGCTGATGCTCGAGCTGCCGGCGTATCACTGGCCGAATTTGCGCAATTTAGGCATAGGCCTGTGGCAGCGGGTTGAAATATTCATGAGCCGCGTCGGCACCATCATTCTCGCGCTGATGGTTATACTTTGGGCCTTGAGTTCCTTCCCCGCGCCGCCGCCGGGAGCTACCGGCCCGGCCATTCAGTACAGCATTGCCGGACACTTAGGTGCCTGGCTCGCGGTCCTGTTCAAGCCCATCGGATTCAATTGGCAGATCTCCATCGCGCTGGTGCCGGGTCTGGCCGCGCGCGAGGTCGCTGTGGGCGCGCTGGGCACCGTCTATGCCCTGTCGGCGACCGGCAACGACGTCAGCAGCGCATTGACGCCGCTGATCACACAGTCATGGAGTTTACCGACGGCGCTGTCGCTGCTTGCGTGGTACGTATTCGCGCCGCAGTGCCTCTCGACTTTGGCCACCGTCAAGCGCGAGACCAACTCCTGGCGCTACCCGATCATCATGGCGGCCTATTTATTTGCTATGGCGTACGTAGGATCATGGATTACGTTTCGCATCGCCACCGCGCTAACATGACCCTCGTGATTTCATGAACGCCGTACTCGATGATTTTCTCGTCGCCGGCGTGCTCCTGGTCAGCCTGGGCTACGCCCTCGTCAAGCTCGGACCCCGAACGTTGCGCAAGCGGATTCTTTGGCGCTTGAGCCTGATTCTCGGATCGGCGCCGTCATTCCTGAGACTCAAGGGTGTGGCGCAACGTCTGACGACGGCATCCGGCAAGGCTCAAGCGGCGTGCGGAGGTTGCGACAGCTGCGGCACGGAATCCTCGTCCGTGCCGCGATCGCCATCAGAGATCAACGTGCCCGTCGCGAAAATCGGCCGACGGATTTAAGGCTGCGCGCCTATTTCGCCGAGCCGGTCGGCGCCAACGCGCCCTTCAAACGTACAACGCCATTCACGGTCTGAGGATCGACGGTGATGTCCTTGAGCTTGGCCGCGACATCCGCAGGCACCTGTTTTTGGCTGCGTCCTCCGAGATATTGCGCAAAGAAATCTTCCATCGCCGTCACATAGGCCAAGGTATTGATGGGCCGAGCGAAGCCGTGGCCCTCATCCGGCGCCACGCGATCCTTGTCCGGCTTGCCGTTGTCGCGGACTGCCGCGACGATCTGATCGCTCTCTCTGACGTTGACGCGCGGATCGTTCTTTCCTTGTACCACCAACAACGGCGTGACGATCGCTTTCGCCTGCGTCAGCGGAGACTCCGCCGTGAGCAGCGCCTTGCCTTGCGGCGTCGTGGGATCGCCCATGCGGGTGTACATTTGCTTGCGGCCTGCCTCCCAATACGGCGGTATGGCATCGAGCAAGGTAATGAGATTGGACGGGGCGACATAAGCGACCGCGGCGGCGTAGAGCGTGGGAGTGAAGGCGACGCCGGCGAGCGTGGCGTAGCCGCCGTAGGAACCGCCGGAAATACCGACCCGCTTCGGATCGACCACCCCGGAAGCTACGAGCGATTTGACTCCCCAGGTAATGTCGTCCTGCATTTTTCGGCCCCACTCGCCGTTGCCGGCGTTGAGGAATTTCTTGCCGTAGCCCGTGGAGGCGCGGAAATTCGGCTGCAGAACGGCGTAGCCGCGGTTGGCCAGAAATTGCGCATTCGTATCGTAGCCGAATGAATCGCGGGCCCAGGGTCCGCCGTGCGGATATACGACGAGCGGTAGGTTTTTTGCCGGCAACCCCACCGGCAAGGTCAAATACGCCGGGATGTCGAGGCCGTCGGAGGACTTGTAGTGATAGGGCTTGCGCTGTGCCAACGCGTCGCGCTGGATTTCCTCGCGCACTCGATACTGCTGCACCAGGCTCTTCGCCTTGCGATTCCACACATAAACAATGCCCGGCTCCGTATCGCTGTGGGCGCTGACAATCCAAATATTCTCATCGTTCGAGCGGGCACCGAAACTGATCTCCAGCCCCGGCAGCTTCGACTGCAGCCAGTCATAGTCGGTCTCGAAGGGGCGATCCTTGAAGTAGCGCCGGAACATGTCGCCTTCGTATTCGGTAAAAAGGATACGGTGATCGAGCTGCGAGATTTCCACGTTGTACAGGTCGACGCGTCTGTCCGGATCGCCCTCGACCTTGGTAGTGGCGCCCGTGACGACATCCAGCATTTCCAATTCGGTCAGATCCAGCGCGCCTTTATTGGTGGCGAAGTAGACGTTCTTGCCGCCGGCATCGAAATCGAAGGCACTGCAATTTTCCAGCACGCTGCAGCTATAGATGGTTTTGAAGCCATCGGCATCGACCCGCAGAGTTTCCGTATCGCCGTTCTTCGTGGTTCGTACGGCGAGGCGCAAGGTACCTGAGTCATCAAACTGCCAAACCGCAATTTCATCCGTATTCTTGCGCAGGAGTTTTTTGCTGCCGCTCGAGATGCTGAGCTCGTACAAGTCGTGCCACTTCGGATCGCGGTCATTCAGTCCGATATACAGAATGTCGGGCTTCGCCTTGGGCACGGCAAAGATTTCCGTGCGCACCCCTTTTAAATTCGTGAGCGCGCGGGTCGGCGGTACACCCTTCTTTGGGTCGGCCGGCAGCGTCGGATCGATAGCATATACGTTGAAATTTTCGTCGCCGCCGGAGTCCTGCACATACAGGATGTACTTGGAATCGCGGCTCCAGAAATAGCTGCGGATGGGCCGAGTCGCTTCTGCGCTCACGGGGCGTGCGGCGCTGAAGGGTTCATCGGCGCCCTTCACCCAAATATTGCGTGTTCCCTTGAAGGGTTTCAGAAATGAAAGATAGCGTCCGTCCGGGGAGATCTGTGCGCCGGCGATGGTTACTTCGCCATAAAAGAGATTGCGATCGATGAGGGGCGGCTGATCGGCAAGGGCCGCCCTGGCAATCGCCGCCAAGGGAGCGGCAGCCGCCACCACTGCCAACGTCAATGCTATGTGTTTCAATTAATTATCCTATACACGGTGAGGTGTTCGCCAGATGCGCCATAATGCCAGACTGGCCATCGAGAAGCCTCAAGTTGCAGAAGTCCTAGTCAATGCCAATTCCAGAGATTTTGCGCGGTCGTCTGCGCTTGCCGGTCATCGGCGCTCCGATGTTCATCGTTTCCACTCCACGATTGGTCTTGGCGCAATGCAAGGCCGGCATCGTGGGTTCCTTTCCGGCTTTGAATGCACGGCCCGCCTCGCAGCTCGACGATTGGTTGGCGGAAATAACCGAAGAACTCGCGGCATTTCAGCGCACCAACCCTCGGCTCAAAGTGGCGCCCTTTGCGGTCAATCAGATCGTGCATAGCAGCAACAATCGCTTGGAAGAGGATGTTGGGCTGTGTGTGAAACACAAAGTTCCCATCATCATCACCAGCTTGCGCCCGCCCGCCGAAGTCGTTGCCGCGGTGCATGGCTACGGCGGGATTGTGTTCCATGACGTCATCAATCTGCGTCACGCGGAAAAGGCGGCGGCGCAGGGAGTCGATGGCATCATCGCCGTCTGCGCGGGCGCCGGCGGCCACGCCGGATTGTTGAGCCCGTTTGCCCTGGTCAAGCAAATTCGCGAGGTTTACGCGGGCGCCATAATCCTCTCCGGTGCGATGAGCAGCGGCGCCGATGTGCTGGCCACGCGAGCACTGGGCGCGGACCTGGCATATCTCGGAACACGTTTCATTGCGACCGATGAGGGCAACGCGCCGCCCGAGTACAAACAAATGCTCATCGACAGCGCTGCCGAGGACATCGTCTACACGTCGTTGTTCAGCGGCGTCAACGGCAATTACCTGCGCGGCAGCGTCGCCCGCGCCGGACTCGATCCCGATCATCTGCCCGAAGCGGATAAGACCAAAATGAATTTCGGAACGGGCGGCAACACGGCGGCCAAGGCATGGCGCGATATTTGGAGCGCAGGCCAAAGCGTCAGCGGCATTCATGAGGTCGAGGGCGTGGACGCGCTTGTGACGAGAATGGAGGGCGAGTATGCAGCCGCGCGCGCCAGCTTCGATTATTAGCCTTCCGCATACTGGCTGCCAAAACAGGGCGCAAAGTTAATTGCGTATACGCGCCGAACAGTTGCCGGCGGCGTTGGCTCGCGGCCTGGCCGGGATGTACTTGGTTTCCGGCGATGAGCCGCTATTGGTCGGCGAAGCCGCGGATGCCATTCGCGCCGCCGCACGCGCCGCCGGTTACGCCGACCGGCAAGTGTTCTTCATCGATCGCAGCTTCAGCTGGGATGAGCTGCGTCTTGCCAGCCATTCGCTGTCGTTGTTCGCCGAGCGGCGGCTGTTTGAATTGCGAATGCCCAGCGGAAAACCGGACAAGGGTGCCGCGTTGCTGGCTGAGCTCGCGGGGCAATCGGCGCCCGATCTGACCTTCCTCATCATCACCGACAAGCTCGACAGAAAAGTCAGCGATGCTCCCTGGGTGCAGGCGATCGAAAAGCACGGTGCGTGGGTGCCGATTTTCCCGGTCGAGGCGGCTGCGCTGCCGGCGTGGTTGCGCGCCAGGGCAAAAGCGCTGGATATTGAAATCGATCCCGAGGCCTCGCAGTTGATTGTCGATCGTGTCGAGGGCAACTTGCTGGCCGCGCAGCAGGAGCTCGAGAAACTCGGGCTATTGGCGAACGGCGAGTCCATCGGCGTCGATCTGGTGCAAAGATCCGTCGGCGACAGCGCACGCTACGACGTCTTCCAGCTCGCGGAGGCGGCCGCGGCCGGCGATGCGGTGCGCGCGTTGCGGGTGCTGCTCGGGCTGAGAAGCGAGGGAGTGGAGCCGACGCTGATTCTGTGGGCGTTGGTGCGGGAGTTGCGTGGCATGTGGCAGGCGCGTGAACGCGAGCGTTTGCGATCAGCGGCGGGCGCAGCTGCCCGCGGCAGCCCCTGGAATTTGGCGGCCAACCCATCGGCGCGCGCGCTGGCGCGGTTGAAGAAGCTGCCGCTGGCACCTTTGCTGTTGCAAGCCGGCCATACCGACCGAGTCATCAAAGGATTGGCGGCCGGCGATGCGTGGAGCGCGCTTACCGGGCTCACCGGGGCGTTCGCCGGCGCTTTGCAAGCCAGTGGGATTTAAGGCAGGGTAACCGTATGAACCCGATGGGCATTTTTGGCGGTACATTCGACCCGATTCACTATGCCCACTTGCGAACGGCATTTGAACTACAGCAGGCCCTGCGCCTCAAAGAAATCCGCTTTCTCCCGGCGGGCAATCCGCCGCACCGCGATCAACCCATCGCCGATGCCAAACTGCGACTGGAAATGGTGCAGTTGGCCGTCGCGGGCCAGCCGGGGTTCCTTGTCGACGACCGTGAGGTGCGCAAGGAAGGACCGTCTTATTCGGTGGAAACCTTGGCGGAACTGCGGCACGAGTATCCGGACCGCAGCCTGTGCCTGATTGTCGGCATGGATGCATTCTTGAGCCTGCCGAAATGGCATCAGTGGCAGGAATTGCTGCAATTGGCTCATTTGGTGGTGGCTCACCGTCCGGGCTGGCGCGCGCCGGGCATGGGGCCGCTCGGGGAATTGCTGGTCGATCGAGGCACAGGCCGCATCAACGATTTGCATGAATCGCGCGCGGGGTGCATCTTCATCCACGCCGTCACCCAGCTGGAGATTTCCTCCACCGAGGTCAGGCAGCTCATCGGGATGGGCCGCGATCCGCGCTTCCTCATGCCCGATCCAGTGCGTAAACTGATCTTAGACACCCATTGTTACTCCAGGAACCGGACTTAGTGCCAGCAAAGCAAAAGACTTCGACCCGCAAGATTCGAGACAGCAAAAAAGCTGTCGACCCTGCCAAAACGGTGCGCAAGCCAAAAGCACCTTCCCTCAAAACCGTAGTACTCGCCGCCCTCGACGACATGAAGGCTTTGGAAGTGAAGTTTCTGGACGTTCGGGGACTGACGGATATCGCGGATTTCATGGTGATCGCGAGCGGTACGTCCGACCGTCATGTGCGGTCGGTTGCCCAGCGCGTGGTCGAAAAAGCCAAGGAAGCGGGCTTCCGGCCGCACGGTGTCGAGGGTCAGCAGGACGGCGATTGGGTTCTCATCGACTTGAGTGACATGATCGTGCACGTGATGTTGCCGCGCGTGCGCGAGTTTTATGGGCTGGAGAAGTTGTGGGACATGACCGTCACGAAGCGCGCCGCGCGCGCCTGAGCCCGTCATGAAATGCCGGTTGATCGCTGCCGGTACGCGTCTTCCTGACTGGGTCAACAGCGGATTCCTCGAATATCAGAAGCGACTGCGCACCCCTCTGGTTCTGGAGCTTCACGAGATTTCCGTCGCGACGCGAAGCGCCGGCGAGAACTCGCAGCGGGCCGTGCAACGCGAGGGCGCGGACATGCTGGCGGCCATCGGCCGCGATGACTACGTGGTCGCACTGGAGATTGCCGGCAAACCCATGAGCACAGAGACTTTGAGTGCCTGGTTGGCCGAGCGCCTGAGAGATGCGCGGCCGCTTGCAATGCTCATTGGGGGTCCCGACGGGCTCGCGCCGGCGGTCCTCGAAAGGGCCGATCAACGCTGGTCACTGTCGCCTTTGACGCTGCCGCACGGACTCGTGAGGGTGGTGGTTGCGGAACAAATCTACCGGGCCATGAGCTTAGCCGCCGGTCATCCCTACCACCGCGCGTGAAATCCGAAAGATTCATCTACCTGGCCTCAGGCTCGCCGCGCCGGCGAGAACTGCTGAAGCAGATCGGCGTGTCTTTTCGGGTAATCGGCAGCGATTTGGACGAAACTGCGCTTCAGGGAGAATCACCTTTGGCCTACGTTTCGAGACTGGCGCAAGCCAAGGCTGCGGTGGGATGGGAGCGCAGCCGCGATTTAAGCCTCGCGCCGGTCCTCGCGGCGGATACCGCCGTGGTGCTCGACGGAAGAATTCTCGGGAAACCTGCGGGAGTGGACGATGCAATGGCAATGCTGCTCGAACTGTCCGGCCGAACTCATGAAGTACTGACCGCCGTCGCGTTGCGCGGCAGCTCGGGAATTGAGGGCAAGATCAGCCGCAGCACGGTCACGTTCCGCTCAATCGACCCGAGCGAAGCCCGTGCGTACTGGAAAACCGGGGAACCATCCGATAAGGCCGGCGCCTACGCCATTCAAGGATACGCGGCCGTCTTCATATCGGATCTGCAAGGCAGCTATTCCGGCGTCATGGGATTGCCCTTGTTCGAAACCGCGGCGCTGCTCGAGGCAGCGCGTGTGACGTGTTGGCATCGCAATGAGCACTGATATTCTCATCAATGCCAGCACGCACGAGGCCCGCGCCGCCGTGGTGGAAAACGGCGTTCTGCAGGAAGTATTTCTGGAGCGCGCCAGCCGGCGCGGGTTGATCAGCAACATCTACAAGGGCCGTGTATCGCGGGTACTGCCCGGGATGCAGGCGGCGTTCATCGACATCGGCATGGAACGCACCGCCTTCCTGCATGCGTCCGACATATTCGATCCGCGTCATGCGGATACCGGCATCGAGCCGCCGCACACCGAAAACATTCGCGCGCTGGTCGCCGAAGGCAACGAGATCCTGGTCCAGGTCGTGAAGGACCCTCTCGGCACCAAGGGCGCTCGCCTGACCACCTACATCACCTTGCCGTCCCGGTACCTTGTGTATATGCCCAAGGGCCACGGAGTGGGCATTTCGGCGCGCATCGAGAAAGAGGCTGAACGCGAACGGCTGCGAGGCGCCGTCCAAGCCGGTGTGCTGCCCCAGGAAAACGCGGGATTCATCGTGCGTACTGCCGCGGAGGACTCGGCGGCGGAAGCCTTGCGCGCGGACATGATTTATTTGCGCAAGCTCTGGGAGTTCGTGCGCCAAAAGGGCCTGCGCACGTCGCCAGGCAATCTGGTGCATGCGGATCTGCCGCTGCACTTGCGGGTGCTGCGTGACTTGATGCGCCCGGACGTGGACAAAGTGCTGATCGACCAGCCCAGCGCGCATCGTGAGATGCAGGAATTTGCCGCGGCCTTCATGCCGGAGGCGTTGCCGCGCATTGATCTGTATTCCGAGTCGCGGCCGCTGTTCGAGCTGCATCACGTCGAAGAGGAAATCCAAAAGGCCCTGGAGCGGCAAGTGCCGCTGAAGTCCGGGGGGCACCTGATCATCGACCAAACCGAGGCGATGACCACCATTGATGTGAACACCGGCGCCTTCGTAGGCCACCGGAATCTCGAGGAAACCATCTTTCGAACCAATCTCGAGGCAGCGGTGACCATCGCACGGCAACTGCGCCTGCGCAATCTGGGCGGCATCATCATCATTGATTTCATCGATATGGAGGAACCTGAACACCGCCGTCAGGTCATCCAAGCGTTGGAACGTGCGTTGAATGAGGACCACGTCAAGACCAACATTTCCTCGGTGTCGCCGCTGGGATTGGTCGAGATGACACGCAAGCGCACGCGCGAGAGCCTGGAACATCTTTTGTGCCACTCTTGTCCTACGTGCGAAGGAAGAGGATTCGTCAAAACGGTGGAAACGGTCTGCTATGAAATATTCCGCGAAATTGTCCGGCAGGCGCGCCAGTTCGAGTGCCAGCAATTGATGGTATTGGCGCATCAAGACGTCATCGAACGCCTGCTCGATGAAGAATCCTCCGCGCTGGGCGAACTCGAATTGGTCACCGGCAAACCCATCCGGCTGCAGACCGAAGCGCTCTACACCGTGGATCAGTACGACGTCGTCCTGATGTAAATGAGCATTCGCAAGGTCGGTAAGGTTTTGGCGTTCAGTTTCGGGGGGCTCCTGCTCCTGGTGTTGCTCGCGATGCTGGCAGTCAAGCTCGCGCTGGATCGCGCGCCGCAGTACCAAGCTGAAATCAAAGAATGGCTGCATACGCAAACCGGCTTCCACGTTGCCTTTGCGCATGTCTCCCCGGCATTTCGCTGGTACGGCCCGGAGCTCTACTTCGAGCAGCTGGAGCTGCGTTCGAAGGATGACCAGCGCGTGCTGGCGCGCGCCGCCGGCGGCCGAATCGCCGCGGATGTTTGGCAGCTAATACGCAGCGGCAAGTTGCTGGCGGGCCGCATCGAAGTGGAATCGCCGAACATTCCGGTGGTGCGCTTGAGTCCCACCCGTTTTGCCATCGCCTCGGAAATTGAACTCGGGGGCGAGGACTCGTCATTGGGTTCGCTCCGCTTGAGCGACCTGCCGGCGGGGACGCTGGTCATTCGCCACGCAGTGCTCAGCATGGAAAATTGGAATGCGCAGCTGCCGCAGCTGACGTTGCAGGGCGTCGATATCGATGTACGGCGCGACGCGCGCGAGCTGGCGCTCACCTTCAGTGCGCAGTTGCCGCCGGCACTCGGCGGCACGGTGAGCTTCGAGGGACACGCGCGCGGCAGCGGCGAGGTGCAGAGTCTGGCGTGGGATGCGCTGGCGAAAGTGCGCGACATTTCGTTTCCGGGATGGCACAAATTTCTGCCGGAGCACCTGGGCAACTTGGACTCCGGCAGCGGCGCTTTCAATATTGCCGCGCTCGGCCGCGGCGTGACGGTTTCGCGCGCCGATGTCGATTTCGGCGCAACCAACGTCGTGATGTTGCTGCCGGAAGGGCCGGTCGCCAAGTTCGATGAAATGAGCGGCGCCTTGACCCTGACTCACGCCGGCGATCAATGGAACCTCAGTGGCCAGCGTGTGCGGGTGGGCCGGCGTGAACCGGAATCCGCATTCGATGTCGGCTGGCAGGAGACACAGGCCGGCCTGCTGAACGTGCGCGCCCGCGCCGACTATCTGCGCGCCGAATCATTGTTGCCGCTGACCGGACTTCTGCCGCAGAAGGATCTGCGCGAGCGGCTGCGCGAGGCTGCACCGAGCGGAGAATGGACCGATGTCGCGATCGCCTTCGAAAGGGCGCAGATCGATGAGCCGTGGCGAATGCACGTGCAGGCCAAATTTCAGCATGCAGGGCTTGCCTCGGTGAACGGTGTGCCGGGAGTTCGCGGCATTGCCGGTTCGATCGCGGGCAATGAGCGCGGTGGACAAGTCACCATCGATACCCATCTCGGCGTATTTCACTGGCCGACGCAATTTCCGCGGCCCGTGGAATTGGAGCGACTCAAGGCGAATATTTATTGGAAGCGAACCGCCGAGGAGCTGCTGATTGCGTCGCCCGATTGGGAGATCAAGACTCACGATGCTGAGATCCGGGCACAAGTGGCATGGCATCAGCCCCCCGACGATTCCTCGCCCGTGCTGACCTTGGTCGGCGGCATTCAAAACGGCAACGCAGCCAACGCGCGATATTACCTGCCGAACGGCCTGATCGGACCCGGAGCGCTCGCGTGGCTCAATCAAGCGTTCTTGGCCGGGCATATGCGGGCATCCTTGTTGTTTCAGGGTCCGGTGCGGAAGTTTCCGTTTCGCGACGGAGGCGGCATATTTTTAGCCCGCACCACGATCGAAGGCATGACCTTGAATTACAGTGAAGGGTGGGCGCCGGCGGAAAATCTCTCCGTGGCCGCGGAGTTTCGCAATCAGGGCATGAGCGTGCGCCTGTTGGGCGGGCGCATAGGTGATCTGCTGCTGGAATCGGGCGAAGCGCACTTCCCGGACTTTGATAACGGCGAGCTCAAAATCCATGCCAACGCGCGCGGCGATTCCGGAAGCGCCCTCGTATTTTTGCGTGCTTCGCCGCTCGATGCGATCGCCGAACATGCCTTTTCGAGCGTCGAGGCAAGCGGTCCGCTTACGGCCTCAGTGGATCTATTCTTACCCTTCAAGGATTTCGCGCATCGACAAGTGCTGATACATGGACGCCTGGACGCTGCCACTCTCAACAAGGTCGGCTCGACCATCATGGCCACCAATGTTGCCGGTGATTTCGATATCGACGGCGGCCAGGTCGCCCGCGCCGACATCCATGGGCAGTTTTTGGGCGGCGGCTTCCAAATGCAGGCGCGTACGCCGCGCAACAAGCCGGTCACACGCACGCAGCTTGAATTGCGCGGCACCGCGACGGCGGACGCGCTGCGGGCGGCGCTGTCGATGCCTGCGTCGATGGTCATCAGCGGCCAAACGGATTGGCGCGCCGTGCTCAAAATCACGCCCGAGCCGGCGCGAGAGCGCTCCTTGCGCATTAGCAGCACGCTGGTGGGATTCGAGATGATGCTGCCGGCGCCGTTGGACAAGGACGCCTCCACGCCGCTGCCCTCATGGCTCGAGATCCAATGGCCGGAATCGGGAAGTCCACAGGGAAGCTTCGCGCTGGGCTCCTTGGTCAGCAGCTCCTACGCTTTGGAGCCTGATCCCAAGGGCTTGCACCTCGCCCACGCATCGATGAGTTTCGGCGGCAGCGATTCCAGCGGCGGCGATGCGCAGATCTTGAACATCGGCGGCGCGGTGCAACGCTTGGATTTAGGAGGCTGGCTGCGCTTGAGCGCTACTTCTAAGGATGCCAACAAGGATGCCAAGCCGCTGTCGTACTACATGCGCAACGCGAAACTCAATGTTGCCGAATTGGACTATTTGGGTCTGGCGTTTCGAGATGTGTCGCTGGATCTCTTGGTCACCGAGCGCAGTTGGCGTATCAATGTCGGTGGACCCAACGTGAGCGGTGCGATCACGATTCCGAACACCGAGAATTCACCTGAACCCTGGAGCCTGCAGTTTGACCGCTTGCATTTCGACGTCGCGGACGCTGCCGATTCTCCCGCAGGCGGCACCTCCGCCAACATACCGCCGGATGCCGATCCGCGTGCCATCCCGGCCATTTATTTGCACGCCAAGGATCTGGTCTGGGGCGAACGGCAATTCGGCGATGTGACCGCAACGCTCGTGAAGCAGGAGGAGGGCGTCGCCCTCAAATCCTTGAGCGTCACGGCGCCGACTTTCAGCATCAGCGCACAGGGTGAATGGCGCGCCAAGGATTCCGGCGTCAGCCGCATCAAGGGCACTTTAACCAGCACCGATGTGCAGGGCACCTTGAAGGATTTGGGATACGCCGATGTGATTCAAGCCAGGAACGGCAAGATGGAATTTGACCTCACTTGGCTGGGCGCACCGACGACAGCCGCTCTTGCCCAAACCGTGGGCCACGTCCAGTTGTCGATGGAGAAGGGCCAAGTCATCGGCCTCAAGCCCGGTGCCGGCCGGGTGATGGGGTTGGCGAGTATCGCCGCGCTGCCCCGCCGGTTGGCGCTCGATTTCAGCGATCTGACCGACAAGGGCCTGGCATTCGACAGCGTTCACGGCGATTTCGATTTGCGCGACGGCAACGCCTACACCGAAAACGTGCTGCTGAAGGGTCCCGCGGCCGAAATTGGGCTAATTGGCCGGGTTGGCTTGAAAAATAAGGATTACGACCAAACTGCAGTAGTAACGGGCAGCGTCGGCAATTCGCTGTCCATACCGGTCGCGAGCACGCTGGTATGCGGGCCGGTATGCGGCGCCGCCGCGTTGTTATTCACGCAGGTGTTCAAACAGCCGCTGAAAGGCCTGGCGCGAGGGTATTATCGTATCACCGGCAGTTGGGACAATCCGACTGTCGAACGCATCAAGAGCGCAGACGCAGCCGCTGCGACTGCCGAGGTACCGAAATAGATGGGCAAAGTCGCCGCAATACAAATGACCTCGAGCCATGTCGTGGCTGAAAATCTAGCCGCGGCCGGCGCGCTGCTGCGCGAGGCCAAGGAAGCCGGAGCGCTGATCGCCTGTCTGCCGGAGAACTTTTCCTTCATCGGCCTCAAGGACGCGGACAAGCTGCAAGTCGCCGAAGCAGACGGCAACGGCACCGTCCAAGCATTCTTGAGAGATTCGGCAAAGCAACTGAACATGTGGATTTTGGGCGGCACGATCGTGATCCGGACCAACGACAGCAACCGGGTGGCGAATGCCTCCCTATTGATCGATGAGACCGGAAAGCGGGTGGCGCGCTATGACAAGATTCACTTGTTCGATGTCACCATTCCGGGCCGCAATGAGCAGTATCGAGAATCCACCCATGTGCTTCCCGGCCGCGCGCCGGTGATTGCGGACACGCCGGTCGGCAAGCTCGGCCTCTCGGTGTGCTACGACATGCGCTTTCCCGAGCTTTACCGCGAGCTGGTATCGCAAGGCGCGGAATGGTTGGCGATGCCCGCGGCCTTTACGGTGCCGACCGGGCGCGCGCACTGGGAGACCTTGCTGCGGGCGCGGGCCATCGAAAATTTGTGCTATGTCGTTGCGCCGGCTCAGGCCGGCCTGCATACCAGCGGCCGTGAGACATACGGCGATTCTTTGATCGTGGACTATTGGGGCCAAGTGCTGTCGCGGTTGGCAAAGGGTACCGGAGTGATCACAGCAGACATCGATCTTGCCAGCCAAGCGGAATCGCGCGCGCGTTTCCCGGCTTTGGACAATCGCCAGCTGGGAGTGGCTCGCGCCGCGGCGGTGCTGACATGAACGCGCGTAGCGCCGAACTGATTCCGCCGAGCTTTGCGGTGGCCGAGAAAATGATCTTGGCGCCATCCGGTCTCGATGAGCGGCGACTGAGCCAGGTGCTCGACACGGTCATGAGCCGCGGCGTGGACTACGCTGACCTGTACTTCGCATTGACGCGCGAGGAATCCTGGTCCCTCGAAGACGGCATCGTCAAGGAAGGCGCGCACAGCATAGAACAAGGCGTCGGCGTGCGCGCCATCAGCGGCGAGAAAACCGGCTTTGCATACACTGACGAAGTGTTGTTGCCGGCCTTGCTCGAGGCCTCCGACGCGGCGCGCGCGATTGCACGCAGCGGCGGAAGGAACGCAGTGAAAGCCTGGCATCGGCCCTTGACGCATCGGCTCTATTTGCCCGTCGATCCACTCGATGCCATCAAGGACGAGGACAAAGTGGCCTGGCTGATGCGGATCGATGCCGATACCCGGCGCGTCGATCCGCGCGTCAAGCAGGTGATGGCCTCCCTGGCCGCGGTGCATGAGATCGTCCTGATTGCCTCGAGCGACGGCACACTGACGGCGGATGTGCGTCCCTTGGTGCGCATGAACGTATCGGTCATCGTGGAACAGAATGGCCGGCGCGAGCAGGGTTATAGCGGTGGCGGCGGCCGCTTCGGATTCGATGAGCTGCTCCAAGGCGATGCGCCATTCGAACATGGCCGCGAAGCGGTGCGCCAAGCGCTGGTGAACTTGGATGCCGTGGCCGCCCCCGCGGGTTCCATGACGGTCGTACTGGGTCCGGGCTGGCCGGGCATATTGCTGCATGAGGCGATTGGCCATGGATTGGAGGGCGACTTCAACCGCAAGGGCACCTCGGCATTCTCGAATCGCATTGGCCAGAAGGTCGGCGCCGACGATGTCACGGTGGTCGATGACGGCACCCTCGATCGGCGGCGCGGCTCTTTGAATGTCGATGATGAAGGTACGCCGACCCAGTGCACGACGCTCATCGAGAACGGCATCTTGCGCGGCTACATTCAAGACAAGATGAACGCCAAGCTCATGGGCATGGCGCCCACCGGCAACGGCCGGCGCGAATCCTTCGCGCACATGACCTTGCCGCGCATGACCAATACCTACATGCGCGCCGGTTCGCGTGCGCCCGAAGAGATCATCGCATCGGTGGAAAAGGGCCTGTACGCGGTCAATTTCGGCGGCGGCCAGGTCGATATTACCTCGGGAAAATTCGTGTTTTCCGCGAGTGAAGCGTACTTGATCGAGAACGGCAAGATCGGGCCCCCGGTCAAAGGCGCAACCCTCATCGGCAACGGGCCCGATGTGCTGACGCGAGTCAGCATGGTGGGCAATGATCTGAAGCTCGACGGCGGTGTCGGCACCTGCGGCAAGGAAGGCCAATCGATTCCGGTGGGAGTCGGCCAGCCCACACTGGACATCGATGCGCTCACGGTCGGCGGTACGGGCTAAAATAAGCGCCTCGCGGCGGACTCGCCGCGCGGTTCACTTAATTTTTCTCGGGGAGCTGACGCGATGAAATTATACCGACCGGCGGCGCTGGTCTTCGGTTTGTGCTGGGATTGTTGTCGGGTGTTCCGGCCGGCGCGCAGGCAGCGCCGCAGTTGGGACTGCCGAGCGATGTCATGACCTCCATGCAGGGGATCGATCCGCAGCGCATCGGCGAGCATGTTCGGTTCCTTGCCAACGATCTGCTGGAGGGACGCGGACCCGGCACGCGTGGCGGGGATATTGCGGCGAACTACATCGCAGCTCAATTCGCCTTATACGGATTGAAACCAGCCGGCGACAACGGCACCTATTTGCAGAAAGTCGATTTCGTGGGCGTGCACACCTTGCCGGGCACTACCGCGTCCTTGGTGCCTGCGCATGGCGCCGCGACGGATTTGAAGCTCACGGAGGACTACGTGGTCGGGAACCAAACGCAGACCGACAGCACCGATATCGATGCGCCCATCGTTTTCGTGGGCTACGGCATCGAGGCGCCCGAGTACAAGTGGGACGACTTCAAAGGCGTGGACGTCAAGGGCAAGGTGGTGCTCGTGATCGTGAATGAGCCGCCGTCGAAGGATCCCAAATTCTTCAATGGCGACGCGCTGACCTACTACGGCCGATGGACCTACAAGTTCGAGGAAGCCGCGCGCAAGGGAGCAGTCGGTGCGCTGATCATTCACCGCACCGATCTGGCGAGCTATGGATGGGACGTGGTGCGTAATTCCTGGAGCGCGGAGCAAGTGGCTCTGGGCAATGACAAAGATCCCAAGCTCAAGGCTGCGGCGTGGATTCAGCTCGAGGTCGCGAGAAAAATAATGAGCGCGGCCAACCTCAATTTGGACGAGATGATCGTGGCGGCGGGCACGCGGCAATTTCAGGCCAAGGAACTGCCGGTGCGCTTCAAAGCGCATATCGAGAGCAAGGTGCGAAAATTCGTGTCCTACAATGTCCTGGGTCTCTTGCCGGGCCGCCTAAGCGGCGGACAAGCGGTCGCGTATTCTGCGCATTACGACCACCTCGGCATCGATCCAACATTGAGCGGCGACAACATCTACAACGGCGCGGTCGACAACGGCACCGGTTGCGGGATCCTGCTCGAAATGGCGCACGCCTTCACCAGTTCTGCCGCGCGGCCGCCCTCACCGGTGCTGTTTGCCGCGGTGACCGCCGAGGAGAAGGGGCTCTTGGGCTCAAATTATCTCGGCAAACACCTGCCCATTCCGGCAGCCAAGATAGCGCTGGACCTGAACTACGACGCCATCCTGCCGATGGGCATGCCGCAATCGGTGAATGTGACGGGGGCGGAGCGCACGTCTTTTTATCCCACGGTTGAAAAGACCGCGGCTGCCTTTGGATTCGAGATTCAAGCGGATGCCGAACCGGGCGCCGGACATTACTATCGCTCCGATCACTTCAGCATGGCGCGAGCCGGTGTGCCGGCGTTCTCGATCAATACCGGCGTAAAATTTGTCGGCCATCCGCCCGAGTGGGGCAAGGCGCAACACGAGGAATACACGGCAAAACACTACCATCGCCCGAGCGATGAATTCCTGCCATCGATGGATTTCACCAGCGATGCCGCAATGGCCAAGTTCGGCTTTGCCCTGGGGTGGCAAGCCATGCTGGCGAAGGGCACGGTGAATTGGCAGCCCGGAGATGAGTTCGAAGCGACCCGACTGCATGGGACGGCGCGGTGATTTTGAGAAATTGAGCGTCGCACATGCAACGCCTAGCGGGATAGGCAGCGTCAAGGCCCTGTTCTTACGGGCCTTGACGCGTCTCTATCCCCCAGCCATTCGGGCCGCTCAAATTCACAGTGCCGAGGCACTGACATAACATCTTCTCGCGCTAACATAACGTCCTGTCATAACCTGGGAAGCGGCGAATGCGTCTCTGCTACGCGACGCGCCGCGCGGCTCACGCGTGAGAATCCAGCAGAGCGTGCGCCAAGTCTCATCAGCCACGAGGTGGGACTCGGTAGTCTGCACACCGTCATCACACGACGGAGTTTCCATGGCCGACAATTCAATGACGGGCACGTTCAAGATCCCCCAGGATCTGTTGTCCGAAGCTAAGCGCAGCAAGCCGAAGAGCGATCGATTGCACGTCGAAGGCTGGCGCAACTCCTGGCTGTCGCGCCTTGCGGAAAAACTGGTCGGAAAGGACTAGAAAGCTTCGTAAGATGAGCTTACCCAGGAGGTAGGCGTCGGCTGAAAGTCGTGGCTTAAGTCAAATAGCTCGGCTGCCCCTGGGGCATCCGCATTACTATGGCGCAAGGGGAGGGATACACCCATGCGCCTTGCTCGTCCTGTTTATGAAGGGTTGCCGCTGATTTACATGCTGATCGGCGCGGCCGCGATCTTCCTTTTCTATATCAATCCACCTGGATTTGCCGGCAAGGCAGCCTTTCTTATCGGCGTATTCGCCGAGACGGCGGCGCTTACGCTGTTTTTGCGGCGCCGCGACTGCCGTGAGTTGAGCCGCGAATACAGCGGCGAGACGATCGAGCTGCCGTCGAACCTCAACAGCTAGGTATTACCCGATCTTCGGATTTTCGGTGATCACTGCGGTTTCGATGGCATCGAGTGCATTTCGCACGCGCGGCGTGCGCTCATCGATGTACATGATTTCGTGCTGACCCACCTGCACCACGTCGCCGTCATTCAAGTTGTGGCGCCGCACGCGTTTCGACTGCACGAAAATTCCATTGGTGCTGTTGAGATCCTCTATCAGACATGAGTCTTGGTGCGTCACGATCTGGCAGTGATGCCGGCTGATGAACTTGCTGTCGATCTGCAAATCATTGTCCGACGTGCGGCCGATCACCAGGCGCCCAGGCTTCAGTTCGCGTTCACCGACGGTCTTGCCTTCGCAGGCGAGCAGGATTCGCCCGACCACATGGGTGGCTTCGGACTGCGGATGCAGCAGGTGCTCCAAATTCGGCACCTTCATCCGATTGGTGCCCGCGGCAAATTCGACCCACTGCAATTCGTGTATCGCCGCCTCCAGTTCTTCGGTGCCCACGGTGTCCTTGTCCTTGCCGAATGCGGCCAATAGGCAGGTGTCGCACAGCGTGTTGATCAATCGAGGCACGCCGCCGGTGTATTTGTAGATGGTGGCGTAGGTGTCCTCTGCGAATATGCGCCGCCCCTGCGACCCTGCCACCTCGAGACGATGGTCGATGTAGGCATTGGTCTCCGCCTTGCTCAGGGCGGTCAGATGAAAACGCAGGCGCACGCGTTGTGTGAGCTGGGTCAGCTCTTGAGCGTTCAGCTTGTCATTCAGTTCCGGCTGCCCGGCGAGAATGATCCGCAGCACCTTTTCCTTGGTAGTCTCGACACCCGACAACATGCGCACTTCCTCGAGCACGCGGTTGCTCAAATTCTGCGCCTCATCGATGATCAGCAGCACCTTGCGGCCGTTGCTGTACTGTTCCGTCAAAAACTGATTCAACGTCGACAGCACTTCCGGCTTTTTCATGTTGAAGGGCGAGAAGCCGAACTGCACGAGGACGCTCTGCAAAAACGCGGTGGGAGACAATTGCGTTTGATTGATTTGCGCCACGACCGTGTCGCCTTGCAGCTCACGCAAAAATGTCTCGATCAACGTGGTCTTGCCGGCCCCGATCTCACCCGTGATCACGACGAAACCGTCGGTGAACCAGATGGTCGACTCCATGTAAGCCTTGGCGCGGGCATGCTGTTTGCTCAAATACAAAAATTGCGGGTCCGGGCTCAAGCGGAACGGCAACTCATGCAATTTGAAGAGTTCTAAATACATGTCGCTCGTCAATTCAAAGCCTCAATAGGCTGCCCAAACAGATCAGTTTGGGCCCCCTAAACGGCTCAGTTTAGGCCCATTCGATCGATTTTAGTGTATTCGAGAGCGCCTTATCGCGCTCCTTTGGCAGGCGTTTAAGGATGGTGCAATGGCCCAATTTGCGGCCCGGGCGCGGTGTTTTACCATAGTCGTGATATGTCAATCCGTCGATCGCCAGCAAGCGTTCGCGATCCGGCATCAGACCTAAAAAATTGATCATGGCGGTGTGTCCCAAGGCGCGGGTGCTGCCGAGCGGCATATCGCAGACGGCTCGCAGGTGATTCTCAAACTGGCTGGTAACGCACCCCTCAATGGTCCAGTGGCCCGAGTTGTGCACCCGAGGCGCCATTTCATTGGCGACCAACGATCCTTGCACCACGAAGAACTCGATGGTCAGCACGCCGATGTAGCCGAGGGCGTTCATGACGCGCTTCAAATACAGCCTTGCACTGTGCTCCAGCCGCGCACTTATAAAAGGTGCAATGCTGTACCTCAGGATGCCGCCTGCATGTGTGTTGCTGGACAGCGGATAAAACACCGTCTGTCCGCTCGCCGAACGCGCGCCCACCAGTGACACTTCGCGGGAAAAATTCTGAAATTTTTCGTAGATGAGGCCCGCACCACCGATGGCAGCCCAGGCCTTGTCGAGATCTTCCGCGGCGTGCAGCACGTACTGCCCTTTACCGTCATAACCCAGCCGCCGCGTTTTCAGCACACCGGGAAGTCCGATTTTCTCGATTGCGCGGACCAGATCCTCGCTGCTGTCGATGGCGCAATGTGCGGCTACCGGGATTTTGAGGCGCGTGAACAATGCTTTTTCCGCGAGGCGATCTTGCGATACCTCGAGCGCCGCGCGCGGCGGGCGAACCTGGGTGATCCTCTCGAGGGGCTTGAGCGCGCTTCCCGAGATGTTCTCCCAGTCAAACGTGACCACGTCGCTGCGCGACGCCAATTCGGCGAGCAGCGCTGGGTCCTCCAGATCACCGATGAGACTGGGCGCGACTTGCGCGCCGGGACTGTCGGCGCCGCGATCAAGAAAGAGGCAGCGCACTCCGAGGGGGTATCCGGCCAGCGCCAGCATGCGCCCTAGCTGGCCTGCTCCGACGATGCCGACGTGCGTCAATTTCAAGAGCGGCGTGGATCTGGCTTGGCGATGACCGCCGCGGTTTGCCCCTGGCGAAACTCATCCAAGGCGCTGCGGATGCCGGAGTCCTCGTTGGCGAGCATCGCGGCCGCGAAAAGGGCTGCGTTGGTCGCGCCGGCGACGCCGATGGCAAAGGTTGCGACAGGAACGCCGCTCGGCATTTGCGCGATCGAAAGAAGGGAGTCGATGCCGTTCAATGCTTTGGATTGAATCGGAACGCCGAGTACGGGAATCGATGTCTTGGCCGCAGTCATTCCGGGCAGGTGGGCCGCGCCGCCGGCACCGGCAATGATGGCCTTCAGGCCCCGCTCACGCGCGGAAGCGGCATACTCGAACAAGAGATCGGGCGTCCGATGCGCCGAGATCACGCGGACCTCGTGCGCAATGTTCAAACGGGTCAAGGTGTCGGCCGCAGCCTGCATCGTTTCCCAGTCGGAAGACGACCCCATAATGACTCCGACCACGGCTTTCATCGGGCCAAGTTTACCAATCTATCCGAGCAACTGGCGCAGAAACGCAAAAAGTTCGCGGGCGCCGACCGGCGAACGCTGTTCCGCGCGCTCCTTTTCGGCCTTATCGAGCAATCGCGTCAAGGCGGCACGATCGGCATTGGGATATTCCTCGAGCAATTCACTCAAGGCCACTGCCGGTTCCGACAGCAAGCGATCCCGCCACCGTTCAATCTGCTGGAAATGGCGGATTTCCAGATCGTGGCGTTGCTTGCGCTCGGCCAACTTCGCGAGCACCGGTTCCGGATCGATGTTGCGCATCAATTTGCCGATGTACTGCCGCTGCCGAACTTGCGCGCCGTGCGAAGGCAGGCGGCGCAGATCGCGCAACGCGACAAACAGATTTTCCGGCAGTTCCAAGGCCTTTATCTCTTGATCCGGCAGGGCGGACAGTTTCACGCCGAGTTCCTGCAAAGACGCCGCTTCCCGCTTGCGGGCGCTCTTGCTTAACCGCTGCTCTTCGGACTCGCCGGATTCTTGGGCGTCATTCTCGCTGCTCATATTCCCCATGCTATCACTCGGGCCGGTAGAATCATCCTTCGGATTCCCTGTAGCCTAAAGGTCGGAGATACGATGGCCGCGACCCATACCCCAGTGCGACTCACCCAAACGGACCTAGAGTCCATTATCGAGCGCGCGCTCGAGGAAGCCAGGGCGCGAGGGGCCTCCCAGGCCGAAGCGGCTGTCAGCCAGGATACCGGCCTGTCGATCAGCGTCCGATTGGGCGAGGTCGAGACCCTGGAGCACCAACGCGACCGCAGCATGGGAATAACGGTGTATTTCGGGCAGCGCAAGGGCTCGGCGAGCACCGCCGATTTTTCCATGGATGCAGTGCGCGCGACGGTCGCCAAGGCCTGCAGCATCGCCCGCTTTACCGCGGAGGATGAGAGCGCGGGGCTGGCCGATGCTGCACTCATGGCGCGTTCGCCGCCGAATCTCGACCTATCGCATCCCTGGAATGTCAGCGCCGACCGCGCCATCGAAATCGCCAAATCCTGTGAGGCTGCGGCGCTGGCATTCGACTCGCGCATCAATAATTCCGAGGGTGCATCGGTCGGCACTCATCAAGGCCTGCATGTCTATGGAAATACTCATGGGTTCGTCGGCGGCTACCCCACCACCTCGCATACGTTGAGCTGCGTGGTCCTGGCCGGGACCGGCGAGGACATGCAGCGCGACTATTGGTATACGAGTTCACGCGATTGGCACGAGCTGCAGGACGCGGAATCGGTGGGGCGGGAAAGCGCGCGGCGCACCATTGCCCGGCTCGGACCCAGGAAAATCAGCACCCGTCGCGCGCCAGTGCTGTTCGTGCCGGAACTGGCCCGCGGTCTCATCGGTCATTTCATCGCGGCCATCCGCGGCAGCAGCCAATACCGCCAGGCGTCGTTCCTGCTGAATTCTGTAGGACAGCAAATATTCCCCGCAGGCTTCTCCATTGCAGAGCGGCCGCACATCCTCAAAGCGATGGGCAGCGCGCCGTTCGATGATGAGGGAGTTGCGACGCATGACCGCGAACTGATCGCCGACGGGGTGCTGACCGGCTACATTTTGTCGAGCTATTCGGCGCGCAAGCTCGGATTGCAGACCACCGGCAACGCCGGCGGTTCGCACAATTTGCTCGTGGCGCCCACCCAGGCCGGCGGCATGTCGGCATTGCTGGCTCGCCTCGGAACCGGGTTGTTGCTGACCGAATTGATGGGACAGGGCGTGAACACCGTGACCGGCGATTACTCGCGCGGTGCGGCGGGGTTCTGGGTCGAAAATGGCGCGATTCAATACCCTGTGGCGGAAATCACCATCGCAGGAAACCTAAAATCGATGTTCGAAGGAATTGCGGCTGCGGGCGATGACATCGATGCTCGCGGCGGTGTGCGCGTCGGCTCGATATTGCTGCAGGAAATGACCATTGCGGGCGAATGATCGGAGCCACGGGGAATCAGGCTCCTAAAACTTCGTCTCGATAAAATCCTTGAGAGTGCGGCCTTGCAAGGGTTCTTCCATCGAACTTTCCACTTCGTTCAAGAGCGCGACCGCCGGACCGACACTGTGAATGGCGATGGCCAATCGGCCGCTGTGCAGCGCCCGAACGACTTCAAAGATTTCCGCAAGGCGAATCGCCGTAATGTCGCGGCCTGGCACGAATTGCGCGCGTTCGGTCGCCAGGAGCAGTCCATTTTGTTCCAGACAACGAAGCACCGGCGCCAAGGCGATGCTCGGAATATCGAGTTCCGCGGCCAGCGTATGCCCCGACCAAGAGGTCTTGCCGGCTGCGTAATCGCGGCCGACCAGGTACATGATCGACAGCGCCACCTGCTCGCGATCCCTGCCGGTCAGTTCGAAGGCCTCTTGGCCGTGGCGCAGGTATTGCGGAAATTGCAGATAGAAGGCGAGCTGCGCGCCGATGAGCAGGATCAGCCAGCTCAAATAAACCCAGATGAGCGTGGTCAGCACGATGGCGAACCCGGTGTAGATCGCCACCAATGAAGACGCATAAACGATGAACGCGGTGAACACTTTGCCTACCAGGGCCCACACGATGCCTGAGGTAATGCCGCCGATCAGCGCCGCCCGTATTTGCACCTTGGTGTTGGGGATGAAGACATACATGAAGGTAAATATGATGGTGACGATGACGTACGGCAGGATTTTGCCGACGGCGCTCAAGGTCCAGGCCAACGGCGTGATCCCGTCGACCCACAGCGCAAAAGGGCTGCGTTCGGCGCTTGCCAGAAGGCCCAGCGCCACGGCGAGCAGAATCGGCCCCAGTATCATCACCGCCAGATATTCGGTGAAGCGGCGCAAAAAACTGCGCGGCCGATCGACACGCCACAAGAAGTTAAAGCTCGTTTCCACCTTTTGAATCGTCGTGATGACGGTATACACCAGGAAGATCAGGCCGATCGCGCCCAGCAGGTCGCTGCGCATATTGCGGACGAACTGCAACACGCTTTCCGTCAACTGATCGGCGGCGCCGCCCATCGGCGCAAAAAATTGCGAAATAATGAATTTCAAATCGCCGCGAGCGCCGAGGCTTTTCAAAATGGCGAAACTAAAGACCAGAAGAGGCACGATCGACAGCAGCGTGGTGTAGGCAAGGCTCATCGCCCGCACGGTGATCTCGCCGCGCAGCCAGTCGCGTATCAGCGCCGCAGGATAGCGCGCCACCCGCAGCACGGGACCCCAAGGCGGAGGCATGCTGCGCGAGCCGGTGAACAGGCCATCTTCGATGGTCTCGAACCACTTGAACATGAGCGAACCTTACACGACGCAAGGGGTAAGGCAAGAACGGCGGGGCAGCTCAGGCCGTGAGCAGTTTGAGCGCCTCGCGGTAGTTGTCACTGGTGCGCGCCAAAATCTCCGGCGGCAGATGCGGCGCGGGCGGCTTCTTGTTCCAGTGCAAGGACTCCAGGTAATCGCGCACGAATTGCTTGTCGAAGCTCGGTGGACTGATACCGGGCTTGTAAGAAGCCATCGGCCAGAACCGCGATGAATCCGGCGTCAACGCTTCATCGATGAGAAAAAGCTTGCCCGACTTATCGACGCCGAATTCAAATTTCGTATCGGCGATAATGATGTTGCGTGAGCGTGCGTGTTCGGCGGCGAATCGATAAACCTCGAGCGCAACGCGTCGAATTTCTTTGGCGCATTCCGAGCCCACCAGCTTGACGATGGCATCGAAATCGATGTTCTCGTCGTGGGCGCCCGCCGGCGCTTTTGAAGCGGGCGTGAATAGCGGTTCAGGCAGGCGCGCCGCCATCGCGAGACCGGCGGGCAGGGGAATGCCGCAGATCGAGCCGTGCGCCTTATAGTCCTTGTAGCCTGAACCGATGAGATAACCGCGCACCACCGCTTCGAGCGGCAAGGCATGGAGCTTCTTCACCACCATGGCGCGGCCCTCGAGCTGCGCGCGTTCCTGCGCGTCGCTGACGACATCCTCGATGCGCAGGTCCGACAGATGATTGGGCGCGATGTGAGCGGTTTTCCCAAACCAGAACAGCGAAATCTGGGTCAGTACCTGGCCTTTGAAGGGAATCGGGTCAGGCAGCACCACGTCGAACGCCGACAGTCGATCGGTGGCGACGATGAGCAAGTGCTGATCGTCCACATCGTAAATATCGCGCACCTTCCCTTGGTGTATTTTTTTGAGGCTGCGCAAGCGCGACTCAAAAAGCGGTGCCGAATGCGAAACCTGTTCCATGTGCAAGCGCTCGCGACTGCTACCATTGAAGGTCGGCGATTGTGGCGGGACACGGCGTGTAGGTCAACGCGAATGAGTTGGAATGGCATTTTATTTGGGGCAATGATTGGTTTTCTGCTCACCCGGAGCGCTTGGGGAGCGGTGGCCGGCGCAATCATTGGCTATATGCTCGATCCGAAGGCGGGCCCTCGGGCTGCGGCCTCCAACGCAGCGGCCTCGATCTCCGGCGAATTCTTCCGCACCACCTTCGAAATCATGGGCTATGTCGCCAAGTCCGATGGCCGCGTATCCGAGGCTGAGATCGATGCGGCGCGGCGGGTGATGCAGGAGTTCAACTTGGGGCCGTCCGATGTCGCCGCGGCCATCGCCTGCTTCACAACCGGCAAGTCAGCCGGCTACGACGCCGAGATCAGCGTCGAGCGGCTGCGCGAGACCTGCGGGTTGCGCTACGATCTGCTGCGCGCGTTCGTGGATCTGCAACTGCGCGCAGCACTTGCCGGCAACGGCATTTCGCCCCCGGCCCGCCGCATACTCGCCGGGATAGCAGCGCGGCTTGGCCTTTCGGATCTTGAATTTGCGAATATGGAGGCATCGCTGCGCGCGCGGCGGAACGGGTCGCGCGCCCGATCGAATAACTTGGCAGAATGCTATGCAGAGCTCGAGGTCGACGCTAGCATCAGCGACCAGGAGCTCGTCAAGGCGTATCGGCGCCAGATGAGCCGGCATCATCCTGATAAGCTCGTGGCCAACGGTCTGCCGGAGTCGATGGCGCAAATGGCGAAAGAAAAAACTCAGCGAATCCAGGAAGCCTACGAAAGCATACGCGCGGCGCGGGGCATGCGTTGATGGGCAGCATCATTGCACCCTCGATCCTGTCCGCCGACTTCGCGCGCCTCGGCGAGGAGGTCAATTCGGTGCTGGCTGCCGGGGCGGACTGGATCCATTTCGACGTGATGGACAATCACTACGTGCCGAACCTGACCGTCGGGCCTGTTGTCTGTCAGGCGTTACGCAAGGCCGGAGTGAAGGCGCCGATCGATGTGCATCTCATGGTGTCGCCGGTCGATCCTCTGGTGGTGGACTTCGCGAAGGCCGGCGCGACGAACATCAGCTTTCATCCCGAAGCCACGCAGCATGTGGATCGGACGATTCAGCTCATCCGCCATTCGGGATGCAAGCCGGGCTTGGTGTTCAATCCGGCGACATCGTTAAATTGGCTGGACTACGTGATCGACAAGATCGACGTCATTTTATTGATGTCGGTGAATCCCGGATTCGGCGGCCAGGAATTCATTCCGGAAGTCCTGCCCAAACTCGGCGAAGCGCGCGCGCGTATCAAGGCGGCGCGGCGGGATATTCGCCTGGAAATCGACGGCGGCGTGAAGGTTGAGAATGCCGCGAGCATAGCCAAAGCCGGCGCCGATACATTTGTCTCAGGTTCGGCGATTTTCGGCAGTGCGGATTACGCGCGCACCATCAAGGCGATGCGCGCGCAGATCGAAATCGGCGGAAAATAGCCAACGGTTCAAAGGCACCTAAGTAAGCCTCTACTCGTCGTCGTCCTCATCCTCATCTTCTTCATCATCCGGCTGCTCGGCACGCGCGGGCTTGGCACTGCCTAACGCACCCGCTCTCACCGGAACGATCAAGGGACGCGTCTTGACCTTTGGCCGCGCGTTGAACACCACGATGGTTTTCCCGGTGGCGCGCAGCAGTCCCTGTTCCTCGAGCACCTTGAGAACGCGTCCCGCCATCTCGCGGGAACAACCCACGAGGCGTGACAGCTCCTGCCGGCTGACTTTGATTTGCATGCCTTCGGGATGGGTCATCGCATCGGGCTCACCGCACAGATCCATGATGGCGTGTGCCACGCGGCCGGTGACGTCGACGAAGGCAAGATCACCGAGTTTGCGGTTGGTGCGATCCAGGCGCGTTGCCAACTGCGTCGCCAATTCGAAAATCAAGCCGGGACTTTCAGCGGCGATCTGGCGAAAGCGCGGATAAGTCATTTCGGCGAGTTCGGACTGCTGGCGGGTACGCACCCACGCGCTGCGTGTCGGCTGTTCGTAAAACAAGCCCATTTCGCCGAAGAATTGACCCTTGTTCAGATAGGCGAGCACCATTTCGTTGCCGTCTTCGTCTTCGATCATGACCTCGACGGAGCCTGAAATGATGTAATACAAAATGTCCGGCAGATCGCCGGCGTGAATGATCACGGTCTTTGACGGGACTGTCCGAATGCGGCAGTAGCTCAAGAAACGATTGATCGCTGGGATATCGCTTAAGGCTTTTGCCCCTTCTTCCATGTTCACTCCCGCTGGTTTTGTCGTCGGTTAAACGCCGATGCTGGCGCACGTTTTATTACATAAGTCCCGGAATCGCAAGCACTAAGGGGACTTTACTAGATCCAATACGAGCCGCGCGTCATCAGCCGGGACGTCGCGCGCATCGCCAATGCTATTGGAAATGGCAACGGTTTACCTCCCATCGAGGCGGCTTTCGCACCGTGCTTCATCTCATCGTGAGTCATCTGCGTCAGGATTGCGCGGCTGCGTAGATCCTTCGGGCTCAAGCGTTCCAAGTGATCGCGCAAATGCGATTCGACCTGTTTTTCAGTCTCGGCGATGAACCCAAGGCTGGCGCGATCGCCGAGCGCGCCAGCAAAAGCGCCGAGCGCCAGGGAGCCCAAGTACCAAAGCGGGTTCAAAAGGCTGGGCCGGCCTTTCAATTCCTTCAGACGTTGCTCGCACCAGGCTAAATGGTCGATTTCCTCGGCGGCGGCTTCGTGCATCGCCGATTTGACCTGAGGGTTTCGCGCCGTGAGCGCCTGTCCTTGGTACAGGGCTTGGGCCGCCACCTCCCCCGCGTGATTCACGCGCATCAAGCGGACCGATTCTGCGCGCTCCGTTTCCGGCAGCGTCTCGACAGGGGTGGTCTGGGACACCTCTCTGGAGGCTCGTGGCGATAGCGTTAAGGTCTTGATTATCTTGTCTATTTCGCCAATTACGCGGTCCTGGAGCCCAAGCGTACGTGTATTCATCGACACATTATATTATAGGTGCGTAAGGCTGCGGATTCTAAGGCTGGCATCTGCCCGCGCTGTTCTGTACACTTTCGCGCCTTTCGTCAAGACCCTATTGTTGAGCACTTCCATGTATACCGTATTTTCAAAGCCTGAAGAAACACGCGGCGACTGGTTCCTAGTCGACGCCGCAGGCAAGACCCTGGGCCGATTGGCCTCGGAAATAGCCCATCGCCTGAAGGGCAAGCACAAGCCGAATTATGCGCCGCATCAAGACCTTGGAGATCACATCGTCGTCGTCAATGCCGGCGAAGTGCGCGTCACGGGCGCCAAACTCACGGACAAGTTCTACCACCAGCACACCGGCTACGTCGGGAACTTGAAAAGCATTTCCCTGGGCAAGCTTCTGCAGGAACACCCGGAGCGCGCAATTCAGTTCGCCGTCAAAGGCATGCTGCCGAAGGGCCCCCTGGGCCGTCGCATGTACAAGAAGCTGCATGTATTCGGCGGCAAAGATCATCCCCATCAAGCACAGCAGCCCAAGGCGCTGGAAATTTAATTTCTAGGACAATCAATGGCAAATACAGCCGCCAACTCTTTCTACGGCACCGGCCGCCGCAAAACTTCCAGCGCGAGGGTTTACCTGCGTCAAGGCACTGGCAAGGTATCCATCAACGGCCGATCCCTGGATGAGTTCTTTGGCCGCGAAACCGGTCGCATGATCGTGCAGCAGCCCTTTGGCGCGGTACAGCTCGATGGCAAATTCGATGTCGAAGCGCATGTCGAAGGCGGCGGAATCACCGGCCAGGCCGGTGCAATTCGCCACGGGATTACGCGCGCGCTCATGGCCTATGATGAGACGCTGCGTTCGCCTTTGCGTAAAGCCGGTTTCGTTACGCGCGATGCGCGCGAAGTGGAGCGCAAGAAGGTCGGCCGGCGCAAAGCGCGTCGCGGCACCCAGTTCTCCAAACGATAATCAAGAGAGCGATTTCGGCCTCCCGGCTAAACGATCGATCGGATTTGGGGGATCGTCTAGTGGTAGGACAACGGTCTCTGACACCGTTTACCTAGGTTCGAATCCTAGTCCCCCAGCCAAACAGGGCCCACCGTTGTGGGCCCTTTTCTTAACGCAGGTGGGTTCATAGATGTCGGGCGAGCACCATTCGAGTCAACGGCTCGCGCCCATGGCGCTTGCGGCGCTCGGCGTTGTGTTCGGCGATATCGGCACCAGCCCGCTGTATGCCGTCTCCGCCTGTTTCGTCGGGCCCGGAATTGCCGTGACCCCCGACCATGTGCTCGGCGTGCTGTCGCTGATCTTTTGGTCGCTGGTGGTCGTCATCCTGTTCAAGTACGTGATGGTGGTGCTCAACGCCGACAACAAAGGCGAGGGCGGGGTGCTGGCGCTGACCGCGCTGGTGATCAACACGGCACGGGCTAGCCCACGTAGAAAACTTTACGGGACCTTGGGTATCTTGGGCGCGTCGCTGTTTTTCGCCGATGGCGCCATCACGCCCGCGATAACGGTGCTGAGCGCCGTCGAAGGCCTGCATGTGGCGGCACCGGACGCGCAGATTCCGGTGCTGCCGATTGCCTTGGTGGTTTTGGTTGTGCTGTTCGTCATCCAAAAAAACGGCACGGGCTCGGTTGGGAAGGTATTCGGGCCGGTCATGCTCTGTTGGTTCGCGGTCCTGGCGGTGATGGGCGTTTATTGGATCGTGCGCGAGCCCGGCGTATTGCTCGCGGTTGATCCGTCGCGTGCGATCGGATTGCTCGCTCAGCACCAGATCGGCTCGCTCGCCGTGCTCGCAGGCGTATTTTTGTGTGTGACCGGCGGCGAAGCGCTCTACGCCGATATGGGCCATTTCGGCAAGGCGCCGATTCGCCTGGGATGGATGTGCATCGTCATGCCGGCACTGGTGTGCAATTACTTCGGGCAAGGCGCGATGTTGATTGAAAATCCGGCGGCCATCAGCAACCCGTTTTATTTGATGGCGCCGGCGTGGTCCTTGTGGCCGCTGGTGATTTTGGCGACGGCGGCCAGCGTCATCGCCTCGCAGGCGGTGATCTCGGGGGTCTTCTCAGTGACCACACAAGCGGTGAGCCTGGGGCTGTTACCGCGCCTGCGAGTCGAACACTCTTCGGCGGACGTTGCCGGTCAGATTTATGTGCCGACCATGAATTGGATTCTGATGGTTGCGGCACTGACGTTGGTCGTGGGTTTCGGCAGCTCCGCAGCGTTGGGAGGAGCGTATGGTTTGGCGGTATCCGGCGCCATGACCATCGTGACACCCCTGACTTTGAGTCTCATCAAATCCCGGACCGGCAAGGACAGCCGGCTGCTGCGCACCGGATTGTCGCTGCTGTTCATCGTCGACATCGCTTTCCTGCTCGCCAATCTGACCAAGCTCGAGGACGGCGGCTGGGTTCCGCTGGTATCCGGTCTGACGATATTCTGGCTGATGCAGACCTGGCAAAGCGGCCGCGCCTCGCTCATGGCTCGGCTGCTGCGCGAACAAAAGCCGGTGCGCGATTTCATCGAGGACTTGAAATTAGACCCGCCGGTACGCGTGGCGGGTACGTCCATTTTCCTCGATCAAAAGGCGTCGGGAATTCCGCGCGCCCTGCTCAACAACATCAAATTCAATCGGGTCATGCATGAGCGGGTCGTGCTCCTGACCGTGGTGACCCGCGAAGTGCCGCGCATCCCCGCGGCCAAGCGCTTGACCGTCACCCCCGTTTGCGAAGGCATCGTCCGGGTGGTGGCCCAGGTTGGGTTCATGGAGAAGCCGAACATCACCGCGATTTTGCGCGAGGCGGAAAGCCACGGCGTACCTTACGATCCGGAAGCGACCACGTATTTCTTGAGCCGGGAGGAATTACTTCCCGGCCGCCGCTCCGATCTGCCGCCCCTGCGCCGCCGCGCATTCATGCAGATGGCGCGCAATGCGCAAGTCATCGGCGACTACTACGGATTGCCGCACAACCGGGTGGTCGAGATCGGTACTCGCCTGGAGATTTAGGAGCCTTAGAGAGGCTCCAAGGTTCGGACGCCCGCGTCCCCCGCGATGATGAGCACGTCCGCGCGGCGGCGGGCGAAGAGCCCCACGGTCACCACGCCCGCGATTTGATTCATGGTGGATTCCATGGTTTTGGGCTCGGTGATCTTGAGATTGTGCACATCCAAGATCGGATTACCGTTGTCGGTGAGAACCCCCTCGCGCCATACCGGCTGCCCGCCGAGCTTCACGAGCTGTCGCGCCACGTAGGAGCGAGCCATGGGTATGACTTCAACGGGGAGCGGGAAGGCGCCCAGCACGGGTACCAGCTTGGAGTCGTCGATGATGCAGACGAAGCGCTTCGAGGCGGCGGCGATCACTTTTTCGCGCGTCAGCGCGGCACCGCCGCCCTTGATCAGAGCCCCGTCGGCGGTGGCCTCATCGGCGCCGTCGATATAGAGATCTAGATCGCCTGAAGTATTCAATTCGAGTTCTTCATACCCGGCGGCGCGCAATTTTTCCGAAGTCTGGCGCGAGCTCGAGACTGCGCCGGAGAGCTGGATTTTGTGGTCTTTCAGCACTTCGATGAGTTGACTTACCGTGGATCCGGTGCCGATACCCAACACCATGCCGTCTTCGATGTAGCGGACCGCGGCTTCCGCGGCGCGGCGTTTTTTTTCCGTTGACTGATCCGATGACACGCGAAATTTCCTGGCTTCAGAAACAACTGTGCCCGCTTACGCGGGCACAGTTGATTACTTTCGAAGGCTTACTTTTTCTTAGCGGCCTTTTTCTTAGCTACCTTCTTCTTCGCCTTCTTTGCTTTCGCTGCCATGATAGAAACTCCGTTATCGGGTTAGTCCGGGGTCCGAGTATATACGCGAATAATTAATTTACAAGCAATAGCTCGCGCTCTCGCACCACAATGTGCTAGCGATGTGAGCCGCATCACTCAAGTGTGAGGATGAAATCCCAATCCTTCTTCGTCACCGGCATGACCGATAAACGATTCCCCCGGCGCAGCAAAACAAAATCCTTGAGCTTCTTTTCAGCGTGCATTCGCAACTCGTCGAGCGTGATGATGCGCTTGAACTCGCGCACGAACTTCACATCGACGACGTACCAAGAGGGCGCGTCCTTTTTGGAATCGGGATCGTAGTGGTGGTTCTTCGGATCAAAGGCGGTGACATCCAGATAACCCTCGCGGGCGATGCTGACGATGCCGGCGATGCCGGGCACATCGCAACTCGAATAGTAGAAAAACGCCAAATCGCCCTTCTTTATGGAGTCGCGCAGCATATTGCGCGCTTGGTAATTGCGCACGCCATCCCACGCCGTGGTTTGCTTGGGAGCCTTGCTGAGATCATCAATGCTGAAGGTGTCGGGTTCCGATTTGAACAGCCAATAGTTCATGAGAAATGCTCCACTCCTGATTCGGTCGCCAATGAATCCAATCGTAGGTCCCAGGCATCCGCGAACTTCGCCTTCGTGCGCTGGCAGTCAAACGCGAGTCCGACCAGGTGCGGACCCTTCCAGCAGCGCCGTCGCCGACGGAACGCAAGGGCTCGATCATAGTAGCCGCCCCCCATGCCAAGTCGCCGGCCCTTAGCGTCGACACCCACCAAGGGGATGACGATGAGATCCAGCCACTGAGGCAAGATGGGGGTCAAGCGCAGGCGTGGAACCGAAATTCCAAACTCGCCGGGCGCGGTGACGCCGGTCAGCGGGTAGAAGCGCAGGCGGGCATGACGCCGGTGGCTGATGACCGGCACGAAAACTTGCACACCTCGCCGCTGTGCGGCTGCGATCAATGCGGCGGTATCCGACTCGCCATCGAAGGGCAGATACAGCGCGACGCGTTTGCCTGCGCGGAAAAATCGAAGGCGCATGATGGCCCGCGCCGCGGCTAGAGAGCGATGCCAATGGTCCTGCTCGCTCAAGGCAAGGCGCTCAACACGCAATTGTTTACGGAGGGTTGCCTTCATTTAGAGAGGGATGGCGCTACCCGCAAATGCCGTTTTGGACCGTTGCTCCCGACCTGAGCAACAGGTGGGACCGACTGCGGCACTTAAGGCTTTCCGCTCGAGGCGGACTTGCACAATGTTGCCAGCAAGCATTGGCCCCTGGGGTTTACAAAATTAGGGTCAGGAGGTAACCCGATCCGCATCGAACACCGCAGGCAGCGCCAAATTTAATCGTCGAGAAAGGCCGCTCAGAGCTCGAGCTGTTGACCCTTCTCCAAAGCCGACTCTACGCGCTCGCGCAGGATACGCAAGCGTCCGCCGACGTCGGAATCGAGATTGGTGTCACGATTGCGGAATCGAATTAATTCATTTGCCATGTTGAGCGCGGCTATCACTGCGATGCGATCCAGGCCTACGACCTTGCCGCTATCGCGGATTTCCCGCATCTTCATGTTCAGGAACTCGGCGGAATCAAGGAGGTCTGAGCGTTCCTCGATCGGGCAGGAAATGTGATACTCCTTTTCGAGTATGCGCACGCTGACTCGCGCTTGATTGTCGCTCACGCTTGTTCCATGGATTTCAGGCGGCCGATCATGGCCTCGACTCGCCCGCGCACCTGTTCATTTTTTTGCAACAGCGTCGCACGTTCGGAGGTCAAGGTATCTTGACGTTGCCGCAGCGCCCGATTCTCTTCCTTGATATGACTGACGGTTACGATGAGATCTTCAAGACGCTTTTCCAAGCGCTTCAGCTCGAGTTCGACCGCTGACTTCGAATTGGCTTCGTTCATAGCCCCCAATATAGAGCGGACAAAAGCGCAATGCAAAGGGCGGTTTATGCCGACACTGCGGTATTATTAAGCTAACCATGATGTCTGATATTCGGTTCAAGGATTTCGAGGATGTGCTGGCCACCGCCGGCGGCCTGGCGGACGCTGCTGAGGCGCACGGATCTCTGTGCGGCGCCTTGTGCTCGGTCTCGCCCTATCGGATGCAGGACTGGATCAACGAAATCCTCCCGGACGGCGCTGCACTCAGCGACGAGTCTGCCGCGATGCTCGAAAGGGTCTTCACCGCCACGGCGAGCTCCTTCGGAGAACAGGGAATGGAGTTCGAGCCCCTGCTGCCCGATGACGAACAGCCGCTGAATGGGCGCGCCAACGCACTTGCATTATGGTGCACCGGATTTCTCTATGGACTGGGTGCCGGGTCCATCTCCGATTTAGAGGCATTGGGCGGGGATGTCGGTGAAATCGTCCGGGACTTCACCGAAATCTCGCGCGCCACGGGCGATGATGCGGAAGCGGACGAGTCCAACGAGCAAGCCTACGCAGAACTGGTTGAGTTCATCCGGGTTGCGGCCCAGGTGGTCTTCGAAGAACTTCTGCCACTTCGCAGGCAGGTCTACCCGGCGCAGCAGCGCCTGCACTGAAGCTAAAGGCTCCCAATGGATCGCAAGGAGTTCGCACGCCGACGGCGCCAATTCATGCGCATGATCGGCAAGGACGCGATCGCAATTCTGCCCGCGGCCCCGGTGCGTCACCGCAACGGCGATATCGAATACGCCTATCGCCAGGACAGCCATTTTTACTATTTGAGCGGCTTCCCGGAGCCGGACGCGGTCGCCGTTCTGGTGCCGGGCCGTCCGCACGCTGAATATCTCCTGTTCGTGCGCGAGCACGATGCCCTGCGGGAGTCGTGGGATGGCGCACGCGCCGGAACCGAAGGGGCGGTCGAGCACTACGGCGCGGATGACGCCTTTCCGATCGAGGACATCGACGAAATTCTGCCGGGGCTGATGGAACAACGCTCGCAGATCTTCTACTCAATGGGTACGCATCTGGACTTCGACCCCCGCATCCTGAGCTGGGTCAATGGACTGCGGGTGCAGTCCCGCCAGGGCGCAGGCGGCTTGCAGGAATTCGTCGCGCTGAACCATGTACTCGACGACATGCGTCTGTACAAGAGCCGGCCGGAACAGGCCAGCCTGCGGCGCGCTGCGCAAATTGCCGTCGGCGCCCATCGTCGAGCCATACGCTTCGCCCGTCCGGGCCGCATGGAGTACGAAGTGATGGCGGAAGTGCTGCACGAATTCCGCTCGCACAACGCGGACATCTCATACCAGCCCATCGTCGGCGGAGGCGCCAATGCCTGCGTCATGCACTACCGCGACAACAATCAGCCCTTGTGCGACGGCGATCTGTTGCTGCTCGATGCCGGCTGTGAGCACGACTACTATGCGTCGGACATCACGCGCACCTTCCCGGTCAGCGGCAAATTCACTGCAGTGCAACGTGCCGTTTACGAAGTGGTGTTGGAGGCGCAATTGGCGGCCATCGACAAGGTGCGCTCGGGCAATCATTGGAATCAACCGCATGAAGCCGCGGTGCGCGTCGTCACCCAGGGCCTCGCCAAGCTCGGATTGCTCAAGGGATCCACAGCCAAGTTGATCAAGGAGCAAGCCTACCTGCCGTTTTTCAATCATCGCACCGGTCATTGGCTTGGGCTCGACGTGCACGACGTGGGCGATTACAAAGTGGGCGGCGAGTGGCGTGTGCTGGAACCCGGCATGGCGCTCACGGTCGAACCTGGGATCTACATCAGGCCCTCGCCCAAGGTCCCCAAAGAGTTTTGGAATATCGGAATTCGCATCGAAGATGAAGTGCTGGTGACCCAGGGTGCGCCGGAGGTGCTCAGCGGCGCGCTCGAGAAGACTGCAGAGGCCATCGAGGCGCTGCGGTGAACTATGACGTCGCCATCGTCGGCGGCGGCATGGTGGGCGCCACGTTAGCGGTTGCTCTCACCCCGCTGAAGCTACGGATCGCCCTCATTGAGGCCATTCCACATAATGCGGCGGCACAGCCGAGTTTTGACGAGCGCACCACGGCGCTTTCAAACGGCAGCCGCAGAATTTTGGAGACCATCGGCGTGTGGCCCGCGCTGAACGAATTCGCGACGCCCATCGCCAAGATCCACGTGTCGGATCAGGGGCGGTTTGGCTTTGCGCGAATCGACGCGAGGGAACAGGGCCTCAGTGCGATGGGTTACGTGGTACCCAATCGGGCGCTCGGCAGCGCTCTTTGGTCGCGCCTTTCGAGTGCGGAAATAAAAGTATTTTGTCCCGCGGAAGTGTCGCTGCTCAGCGCGACCGCTGAGACGGTCAACATCGAAATCGCCGCGGCGGGCGCCAAGATCGGCATCGACGCCAAGCTCATCGTGGCCGCCGATGGGGCGCAGTCCGTCGTGCGAAGCGCATTCGGCATTGCCGCGGAGGTGCGCGACTATGAACAAACGGCGGTGATCACCACCGTATTGCCGCAGCGCTTTCACGATAACGTGGCCTACGAGCGCTTCACGCCCAGCGGTCCTCTGGCATTGCTGCCTTTGGATGGGGGACGCTGCACGCTGGTATTGACCCTGACGAAGGACGCCGCGCAATCGGCCTTGGCGTGGTCGGACTCGCAATTCCTTGCCGAAGTTCAACGTCGCTTTGGATTTCGGCTGGGTCGCTTCCTCAAGGTAGGACGCCGCGTGCCGTATCCGCTCTCCTTGACGCAATCGGACCGCACCAGCGCACCGCGTTGCGTCATCATCGGCAACGCCGCGCAGGGCCTGCATCCGGTGGCGGGCATGGGATTCAATTTAGGATTGCGTGACGTGGCCAGTCTCGCCGAACTCATCGCCGAGAGCGCCCGGAGTGCTGCCGATCCAGGCAGCGCTAAACTGCTCAGTGAGTACGATGCCTGGCGCAGTGCGGACCGCGGCGGCGTCATCGCCTTCACCGACGGCTTGGTGCGCCTGTTTTCCAATCCATTAAGCTCAGTGGCGCGCTTGCGCAATTTAGGCTTGCTGGCGTTCGATCTGCTGCCTCCCGCAAAATCCGCACTGTCGCGTCTCAGCACCGGAGGCGGCGGCCGTGTTCCTAAACTTGCCCGCGGGGTGGCGCTGACATGAATCGCGGGCGAGCGCCGGATTTCGACGTGATCATTGTCGGCGCCGGTGTAATCGGTACCGTGATGGCAAGCCTTTTGCTGGCGCGTAAATTGAGCACGGCGGGCAGGGTGGCGGTGGTTGCCGATCAGTTTACGGCCGCGCTCCCAAGCGGCGCCGACTGGGATCTACGTGTATTTGCATTGAGCCGCTCTTCGGAACGGCTGCTCAAGGTGTGCGGCATTTGGAACTCGCTGCCCGTAAAGCGGGTGTTCCCCTACGAGCGCATGTGCGTCTTCGATGCCAGTGGGACACCGAATGGGCCTGGCTCACTGACCTTTGATTGCGCAGAACTCGGCGAGCCGAATCTTGGCTACATCGTGGATGGCAAAGCATTGCAATGGCAGTGCCTACAATCCGCCCGAGCTGCGGGCGTTGTTCTGATCGAGGGTAGGGTGGAGGCGATACTCGCGGGAGACGATGCAGTGACGCTTACCTTGAGCGACGGGCGGGAATTACGCGGCACGCTACTAGCGGCGGCGGATGGAACGGATTCGAAGACCCGCGAACTGCTCGGCATAGACACTGCCGGCCATGCCTACCATCAAGACGCCTTGGTGGCGCATGTGCGAACCGCTCAAGCTCACGCCAACACAGCGTGGCAACGGTTCCTGAGTACGGGACCTGTTGCATTTCTGCCGCTCGACGACGGACGCTGTTCCATAGTGTGGAGCGTCGCCCGGCCCCAGGCAGATCGATTGAGAGCCATGGACAGCGAGGCCTTCAATGAGGCGCTGACCGCGGCAAGCGGCGCGGTGCTGGGTCAGTGCACGCTCACGACCAAGTTGGCTTCCTTTCCGCTGAAGCTGCAATACGCGGTGGACTACGTGCGGCCGCGGACGATATTGCTCGGGGATGCGGCCCACGTGGTGCATCCGCTCGCCGGCCAGGGATTGAACTTAGGGCTGCTCGACTGCGCCTCGCTTGCGCAGGTCTTGGGCGAGGCGGGAGACGCCCAGAGCTACGGCGACTACAAACACCTGCGGCGCTATGAGCGCTGGCGCCGCAGCGAGAATTCCATTGCGGCGGCCGCCCTTGATGGTTTGGAGCGGATTTTCTCCAATTCCGGCGCGCTGAGCGTTGGGCTTCGCACCGCGGGGTTGAGCGCCGTGGCCAGGGTGCCGCTTCTCAAGCGCGGGCTTGCGCAGCGCGCCTTGGGGTTGGCGGGGGATGTGCCGGAGTTTCTAAAGGCGGTCTAACTTTGCCGCGCAAATAAAATCGTTCACCGACAGCCCGCCGATCGAATGCGTGGAGTAGGTGACGTGGCAGTAGTCATAGCCCACCTCCAAGTCGGGATGATGGTCTTCGCTGTTGGCAATGTAGGCCAGCGCATTGACGAAACTCATGGTCCGGTAGAAATCCTTGAATTTCAGCGATCGTTTCAGGCTCTTGGAGTCCTTGGCGATCTTCCAGTCCCTGTGCAGCTGCTTGGCAAGAAGTTTGACCTTGGCGGACGTCAAGGGTTTGACGCCGCCCTCACAGGGCGCGCATTTTTTTTCCGACAAATCCTTCATGTCTGAATTCTGGCGTAAGTACGTTCGATATAGCGCTCGACCAGATCCTGAAACTCCTCGGCGATTCGATTGCCCTTGAGCGTCACGGTCTTCGCGCCGTCTTCGTACACCGGCGCCACCGGGTGTTCGCCTGTGCCGGGAAGGCTGATGCCGATGTTGGCATGCTTGCTCTCGCCGGGACCGTTGACGACGCAACCCATGACCGCAACCGTCATGTCAGCGACGCCCTCGTGCTGCTTGCGCCATTCCGGCATGCGATGGCGAATGTGGCTTTGAATCTTTTGCGCCAACTCCTGGAAATACGTGCTGGTCGTGCGGCCGCATCCGGGGCAGGCGATCACCATGGGCGTGAATGCGCGCAAGCCCATGGTCTGAAGAATTTCCTGAGCGACGATGACTTCCTGCGTGCGATCGCCGTTGGGTTCGGGAGTCAATGAGACGCGAATGGTATCGCCGATGCCTTCTTGCAACAGCACGCCCATGGCCGCCGTAGACGCCACGATGCCCTTGCTGCCCATGCCGGCCTCGGTGAGCCCTAGGTGCAAGGGGTAGGCGCAACGGGCCGCCAGATTGCGGTATACGGCGATTAAGTCCTGTACGCCGCTCACCTTGGCGCTGATGACGATCCTATCGGACCCTAGGCCCAAGGATTCGGCGCGCTTTGCACTGTCCAATGCCGAGACGACAATCGCTTCACGCATGACGTCGATCGCCGCCTTGGGTTCCGCCTGCTTTGAATTTTCATCCATCATGCGGGTCAGCAAATCTTGATCAAGGCTGCCCCAATTCACGCCTATGCGCACCGGCTTGCCGAACTTGACGGCGGTCTCGATCATTTCCGCAAATTGCGGATCGCGCTTGCTGCCGCGTCCGACATTGCCCGGATTGATGCGCAGTTTGCCGAGCGCCTCCGCGCAAGCCGGATGCGCCTTGAGCAGCTTATGGCCATTGAAATGAAAATCCCCCACCAAGGGCGTGCTGATGCCTTGCGCGTCCAGGCGCTCGCGGATGTGCGGAACTGCTGCGGCCGATTCGTCATTATTGACGGTGATGCGCACCAATTCGGATCCGGCGCGCGCCAATGCCTTGACCTGCGCCACCGTGCCGTCAATATCGGCGGTGTCGGTGTTGGTCATCGATTGAACGACGATGGGGAAGGTGCCGCCTATGGAGACCGAACCTACTTTTACAGCCAGGGAATGTCGACGAGTTCTCATGGGGTCCATTATACCTGGGGCGTCAAAATGGGGCAGGGCAACCCATAAGCGGTTCAGGGAGGTTTGCGCGCAGCGTTACGGTGCGCTGCCAGACGTGACTTTCGGCGGCGGAGCAAACGGTTGAATGCCGAATTTCGGATACACCTCGCTGGGGTAGTACACGGTGCCATCCTTGAGGACCATGCTGATGGTCTTGATCGCCTTCAGATTCTTGATCGGATCGCCGGGGATGAGAAAGAAATCCGCGAGCTTGCCTTTTTCGATCGAGCCCATGCGCTGGTCCTGGCTCGTGTAGCGAGCCGAATCGAACGTGGCGCGCTTCAAGATTTCGGCGGGTGTCATTCCCGCGAGCTGGTACAGCTCCAATTCGCGATGATAGGAGAACGAGCCGCCTGTGTCGGTGCCAAAGACGATGAACACGCCGCGGTCGTGCAGCATGCGAACCACCTCGACCAATTTGTCGAAAGCCTGACGATAGGCTTGGTCGTCACCTGGAGCGGATGTGTCCGCCAATGCTTTCATGTTGTCTCGCCGCCAACCAATCGGCATATGGTCGAAATAGTCGACTGCACCGGGCGGAATCTTACCGTCGCGCCGCTGCGTCAACTGCTCGTGAATCCCGAGCGTTGGATCGATGGCGATCTTCCGTTCGACCATCATGTTGATGGTGTGCTGGACCTTGGGGCTCTGCAAATCCAAAGCGGGTAGCCGCTTCAGCGCGGTCAAGCGGAACAGGGTGCGGGTGTCCTCGGTGGGTTGAATCACCCAGCCGAGCGCGAACTGGTTGATGTGGGTGATTTCATCGTAGCCCGCCTCGATCATGGAATCGGCATTCGAGAAGGCGGGAATGTGGCCGGCGACCCGCATGCCGAGCAGATGCGCTTCCTTGGTCATGGCCGGCACCCAGGCCGGCGTCATGCTGTTGTAGATTTTGATCTGCCAGAAGTTGCGCGCGCCGTACCAGCGCACCGCATCGATGGCCTTCTCCTGGCTGTCGACCAGGATGCCGTTGTTGGCGCTGAAGGGGCTCTTGCCTTCGATGAAACCGGAGCGGATGACGTGCGGGCCGCCGATCGTGCCGCTGTCGATCTGTTGGATCAGTTCGTGGAGCACCGCGTTGTCATTGCCCATGTCGCGCACGGTGGTGATGCCCGCGGCAACCTGCAAAAGAGCATCGCTTTGGCCCAAATGGGAGTGCATTTCATACATGCCGGCTATCAACGTGCCGCCCGCGCCGTCGATGGTGGTCTCGCCAGGGGTGGCAGGGCTGTCGTTGGGTTCTACGGCGGCAATTACCTTGCCCTGCACCAACACCGACATCGCCGGCGTCAGCGCTGAGCTCTTCGGATCGAACAGTCTGACGTTGCGGATGCGGATGGGTCCGGCGTAATGATGCGCAACGTCGTGCTCGATTTTCACGAAGCGCTGGCTCGACCAGTCGGCCGCCATGTCGCGCAGCCGCTTCTCCTCGCTTTCGTAACCCGCCCTCACGAGAATGGAGCTTGCATCGACGTCGGCGAATAAATTGTTCGCCGAGTCCAGCAGAATGGTCTCCGGATCGAGATTGATTCCAATCAAATCGTAACGCGTCACGGAAACCGGGCCGTCGCTTCCCTGGACCTCAAAGGTCTCGCCCCTCTCGAGGCGTAGCATGCCGCCGGGCAGTGCCGGCATTTGCATGTCCGGTGACTTCAGGAGGGCACGCGCGTAGATTCCATTTGCCCAAGGGCTGGAACTTTGCGCAAGATACATACCCGGCTTAGTCGATTGGCCTTTGCCGGTGGAATCCAGCCACTCAGAGTGCGTACCCTTCCGAGTGAAATGCTCGGCGATCTTGCTGCCGAAGGTCGTGCTGCCTTTGAGGGTCCACGCCGTAGGCAAGCCGGCGGCATCCAATGTGATCGACTCCGCGATTGTCGGGCCTCGGCCGTTGTTCTTGACATCGAAGTCGATGGTGGTCTGATCGCCTTTGGTTTCAGCGGTCAAGTGACCGACCTTTTTCTCGCCGAAAATAAATGAGTAGGAAAACGTGTCGGCCAGCGCCAGGGAAGGCAGGCTTAGGGCCAACGCGACGATCAAAACTTTGCGCACGGTCTTACTCGCTTGAGGAATTGAATGAGTATTGTTACATGTAGAGATCATGAGCTCGAGAATTGTCTACTCGACTGGCATCGGCCGTCTCTGCCCCAACTGCCGGCGTGCGGTGCGCGAATGCGTCTGCCCCAAAGGCGTTCCCGGTGCGGCCAAGCCCGCCACGGTGCGGGTTGCGCGCGAAACTCAAGGCAGGGCGGGGAAGGGGGTCACGACCATCACGGGTTTGCCATTGTCCCCCGCCGACATTGACGCGTTGGCCACCAAACTCAAGAAGCGCTGCGGATCCGGCGGCACAGTGCGGGGCGGCGTCATTGAAATTCAAGGCGACCACCGCGATACCATTGTCGCGGAGCTGATCAAACTGGGATGGCCGGCGAAACGGTCAGGCGGCTAACGACGCAACAGGCGCCTCATCGCACACAGTAAAGCTTTTGCGCGCATGGCAGCCGCCTGACGCACAACTTGGCACAAGATATATGACGACTTTCCGCTTCAATCCCCGGAAGCTCTTCTGTATCATGCCGCCCCACTCGCGATAAGAGCTGTCTGGAGAGAGTCCTTTTACTAGGGCCGCCGAAGGCGCAACCGCCCGGAAACGCTCAGGCACATGAACGGCAGACTCTCGCGATCTCTGGAGAGCGGTCGCATCAGGCGACCCACCGAAGGGGAGCAGTGCTTGAAGTCAAGCGCGCAATCTCTCAGGTCTTAAGGACAGAGGGGCGAAGCACGAAGGTGCTTGGCATCTCTGTATTCGTTTGCCGCGAGGTTGCGATGGGCCTTAAGACTCCTCTATACGACACGCATGTTCAGCAGGGCGCCAAGATCGTCGACTTCGGCGGCTGGGACATGCCCTTGCACTATGGCTCGCAAATTGAAGAGCACCACGCGGTGCGCCGCGATGCGGGCATGTTCGATGTGTCTCACATGTGCATCGTCGATTTGACCGGTGGGCGCGTGCGCGAATTTCTGCGAGTGCTTTTGGCCAACGACGTGGGCCGCCTCAAGACCTTCGGCAAGGCGCTGTATTCGTGCATGTTGCTGCCAAACGGCGGCGTGATCGACGATCTGATCGTCTACTACTTGTCGGAAACCTGGTATCGCATGGTGGTCAATGCCGGCACACGCGACAAGGACTTGGCTTGGATACGCCGGCACGCGGCGGATTTCGACGTCGCAGTCGTAGAGCGCAAGGAATTGGCAATGATTGCCGTGCAAGGCCCCAATGCGCGGCGCAAGGCGGCGCTGCTGCTCGCGCCGGAACAGCAAACGGCGGTGCTCGAATTGAAGCCTTTCTTCGGCGCAGCGTTTGGATCCTGGTTCGTCGCTCGCACCGGCTACACCGGAGAGGATGGATTCGAGATCATGCTACCGGCCGCGGATGCCGCGAAAGCCTGGAACCGTTTGCGCGAGCACGCTGTCGCGCCGGCGGGCCTTGGCGCGCGCGACACGCTGCGCTTGGAAGCGGGGATGAACCTGTATGGCAACGACATGGACGAGAATTTCCATCCACTGGAGTCCGGTCTCGCCTGGACCGTCGCCTTTGAACCTGCGGATCGCGATTTTCTAGGCCGCGAGGCGCTGGAGCGCGCGCAGCGCGAGAGCGGCCGCGAGCTGGTGGGCCTATTGCTCGAGGATCGCGGCGTGCTGCGCAGTCATCAGAAGGTTCTGGTCGGCGGCGCCACCGTTTCCGGCCTCTCGGGCGAAGTGACCAGCGGAACTTTTTCGCCCACTTTGAATCGTTCCATTGCGTTTGCGCGAGTGCCCAAAACATCGCAGCCAACCGTGCAGGTGGACATTCGCGGCAAATTGCACACGGCGCGCATCGTCAAGCCGCCGTTCGTGCGTCATGGCAAGGCATTGATCGACATAGCTTAGGGGGTTTACATGAGCAACAACATACCGAGCGATCTGAAATATACCAAGAGTCACGAATGGGTACGCCAGGCACACGGCGAAGCGCCTAACGGCACCTACGAAATCGGCATTACCGATCACGCGCAAAGCGCGCTCGGCGATTTGGTCTTCGTCGAGGTTCCCGACGTCGGCCGGGCGCTGCGCGAGGGCGAGGCCTGCGCGGTCGTCGAGTCGGTCAAGGCGGCATCGGATGTGTACAGTCCACTGGCAGGGAAGGTCATTGCCAATAACAGCGCGCTCATCGCCAAGCCGGAGCTTCTCAATGAGGATCCCTATGGCGCCGGATGGCTGTTTCGCCTGGAAACGAGCAGCGGCGCGAATACCGCATCGCTCATGAGCGCCGGCGCCTACGAGAGTTTCTTGGCGGAAGAAGCGAAGTAGGGGACGTACATGGCATTCATTCCGCACACGCCCGACGACATCGCTCGAATGCTGGAGGTCATCGGCGTGCGCTCCGTGGAAGATCTGTTCGATGAAATTCCTGCCGAACTTCGTGCCGGTGTCCTCAACGTACCCGCGCCGCTTTCCGAGATGGAGATCGCGCGGCTGATGACGATGCGTGCTGCGATCGATGGGCGCCCCTTGAATTTCATCGGCGCCGGGGCCTACGAGCATCACATCCCGGCGCCCGTGTGGGCCATCGCGACGCGCGGCGAATTTTATTCGGCCTACACGCCGTACCAGGCCGAGGCGAGTCAGGGCACGCTGCAGCTCATCTATGAATACCAATCCATGATGTGCGCGCTCACCGGCATGGAGGTATCGAACGCCTCTTTGTATGACGGCGCCTCGGCGCTGGCGGAGGCCTGCCTCATGGCCGTGCGCGCCAATCGCGGCTCGAGTTCGCGGCGTATTTTGATGCCGCGTACGGTCAATCCGACCTACGCTCAAGTTGCGCAGGCCATCGCCGGCAATCAAGACATCAGCTTCGTACCCGTGGATTTCGATCGAACCGCCGGCCGTACGCTGCTGGATGCGCTCAAACCCCACAGCGGCCAGGATTTCACGGCGCTGGTGGTGCAGCAGCCGAATTTTTTCGGCAGCCTGGAAGAGGTGGATGCGCTCACCGATTGGGCGCACGACAACAAAATCATGCTGATTGCGGTCGTGAACCCAACCTCTCTTGCGCTGCTCAAGCCGCCGGGCGAGTGGGGCGCGGTTATCGGAGGCGCGCGCGGTGCCGACATCGTCTGCGGCGAAGGACAGGCGCTGGGCGTGCCGCTGTCCTCGGGCGGTCCTTATTTTGGCTTCATGGCGACCCGCATGCACTACGTGCGTCAGATGCCGGGACGAATCGTCGGCGGCACCGTGGATATGGAAGGCAGGCCCGGCTTCACCCTGACCCTACAGGCGCGCGAACAGCACATACGCCGCAGCAAAGCGACCTCCAACATTTGCACCAATCAGGGTCTGATGGTGACGGCGGCGACAATCTATATGAGCTTGCTGGGTCCGCGCGGCCTGGAAGCGGTTGCGCAAGCCAGCATGCAACGAACTCACGATCTGGTCAGCGCATTGAGCAAGGTCCCCGGCGTGAAACGCGCTTTCACGGCGCCGCATTTTCACGAGGCCGTATTGCTGCTGGATCGCCCCCCTGCCGCGATTCTCGCGGCGTTGTCGCGGCGGGGAATCCTCGGCGGGCTGGATCTTAGCGAGCGCTATCCGGAGTTGGGCGATGCGATGCTGGTGTGCGCGACCGAAACCAAATTCGATGCCGACATCGATGCGTATACATCAGCATTGGCGGACGTGATGAGCGCATCGCGCGCGGCGGCCTAGGAGAGAAAGATGCAACTCAAGACGCGCGAGCCTTTGATATTCGATTTGAGCAAACCGGGGCGCGGGGCCGTCACGCAATTCCCGCCGCCGGTTGCGGGCACAGCGCAAGTGCCCGTCAATTTGCGCCGCCAGAATCGACCGGCGCTGCCTGAAGTCTCGGAATTGCAGGCGGTGCGGCATTTCACGCGCCTGTCGCAGATGAATTTCTCCATCGACACGCACTTCTATCCGTTGGGTTCTTGCACCATGAAGTACAACCCAAAGGCCTGCAACACCTACGCGATGCTGCCGGAATTCTTGGGCAGGCATCCCCTGGGACCGGAGCCGCAGGGGTTTCTGGCGTGCATGTACGAGCTGCAGGAGATGCTGCAGGAGATCACGGGCATGCCGGCGGTCAGTCTCACGCCCATGGCCGGCGCGCAGGGCGAGTTTGCGGGCGTGGCGATGATCCGTGCCTATCACCGGGCGCGCAATGATACGGCGCGCACGGAAATCATCGTGCCGCAGGCGGCGCACGGCACCAACCCAGCAACCGCGACCATGTGCGGATTCGTCGTCAAAGAAATTCCCTGCGACGCGAATGGAGACGTGGAGATCGAGGCGCTGAAAGCGGTGGTGGGCCCGGCAACCGCCGGAATCATGCTGACGAATCCTTCCACGCTCGGCGTGTTCGAACGCAAGATCGTGCAGATTGCACGCATCGTGCACGAGGCCGGGGGCCTCCTGTATTACGACGGCGCGAATTTGAACGCGATCCTGGGCAAGGTGCGGCCCGGAGACATGGGCTTCGATGTGATCCACATGAACCTGCACAAGACCTTCTCGACGCCGCATGGCGGGGGCGGACCGGGATCGGGTGCGGTGGGGGTAAGCGCGCGTCTGAAGCCGTTCCTCCCGCTTCCCATCGTCGGCAAGGAGGGTGCGCGCTACCGCTGGCTGACCGAGCGCGATCTGCCGCAATCCATTGGGCGCCTATCCGGGTTCATGGGAAATGCCGGCGTGAACTTGCGCGCCTATATTTATATGCGCCTGTTGGGCCGCGAAGGCATGGTACGGGTGGCGGAATTCGCGGCGCTCAATGCCAACTATCTGATGAAGCGCCTGCAAGCTCTCGGCTTCGAAGCGGCATACCCGAAGCGCCGTGCCAGCCACGAGTTCATCATCACCTTGAAGCAGGAACAGAAGGCGTACCACATCTCTGCGATGGACGTTGCGAAGCGCTTGCTGGACTATGGGTTTCACGCCCCCACAACCTATTTCCCGCTGCTGGTGCCCGAATGCCTGCTGATCGAGCCGACCGAAACCGAGGCCAAGGAGGATTTGGACCGGTTTTGTGATGCACTGGCATCGATCCGCGAGGAAATGCAGCACGATGCGGAGAAACTCACCTCGGCGCCGCATACAATGCCGGTGCGACGATTGGATGATGTACGCGCGGCGAAGCAGCTCGACCTCAATTGGAAAGGACTGCTGGAGGAACCGGCCGGCACTTGACGATGTCCGATCCGAAGGCACTTTAGAGTAATCAACCCTAGGATCGGCATGTCCCGTATTTCGCTGTTTCTGTCTTTGCTGGCATTTTCCGCTACTCCAGCGTTCACCGCCCCGACTGCTCCACCGACCGCGACCCCAGCTCCGCCGCCGGCCCTGGCCATTCCGAATACGCCCGCCAATTGGGCGCAGACGCTGGAGCGTATAGCCACCGGCGTCGTCACCATTCAAATCGACAGCACGCGCGCGTTCGATACCGAATGGAACACCACCGCACAGGCGACCGGCTTCGTCATCGACGCGAAGCGCGGCCTTATCCTGACGAATCGGCACGTGGTGACGCCCGGACCGGTCACCGCACAGGCGATTTTTCTGAACCGCGAAGAAGTGCAGCTAGTTCCCATTTATCGCGACCCCATTCACGACTTCGGCATCTATCACTACGATCCGGCGAAGTTGCATTTCATTCAACCGGCGGAGCTGCCCCTGTATCCACAAGGCGCCGTCATCGGCCGCGAAATCCGTGTGGTGGGCAACGATGCCGGTGAACAGCTGTCGATCCTGGCCGGAACTCTCGCGCGACTGGATCGCGAGGCGCCGGAATACGGCTATGGCAAGTACAACGACTTCAATACCTTTTACTACCAAGCGGCTTCCAGCACTTCAGGTGGTTCGTCCGGTTCGCCCGTGATCGATATCGAGGGCCGGGTCGTGGCGCTCAACGCGGGAGGCGCCACGGGCGCTGCTTCGAGTTTCTACCTGCCGCTGACGGCGGTGGTGCGCGCACTCAAATATCTCGAAGTCGGCAAGCCGGTACCACGCGGCACGCTCGAAACCGTCTTTAAGTACACCCCATATGATGAACTGAAGCGGCTCGGCCTCGACGCCGGCACCGAAGCCAGCATGCGCAAGGCCTATCCAAAGTTGACCGGCATGTTGGTGGTCGACGACGTGCAACCCGGATCGGGCGCCGATGGGATTTTGGCGCCGGGCGACATCCTGGTCGCGATCGACGGCAGGCCCATCCCGGAGTTTTTCGCGCTCGAGGATGTGCTCGACAATCATGTGGACCGGCGCGTCAAGGTCGAAGTGCGGCGCGGCAGCCAAACGTTGCAGCACGATCTGGATGTGCAGTCCTTGAGCGCGATTACCCCGGACGAATTCATCGAGTTCGGCGAGGCGGTGGTGCACACGCTGTCCTACCAGCAGGCGCGCCACTTCAATGTGCCGATCAAGGGCGTGTATATCGCCAATCCCGGCTATGTTTTTGGCGCCGCCGGCATTCCGCGGGCCGCGCTGATTTCATCGTTCAATGGCAAGAAGATAGAGAGCTTGGCAGACTTTGCCGCGGCCTTATCCGAGCTGGCAGACGGAGCGAGGGCACCGGTGCGCTACGTCACCATCGAGGATCCGCGCGCAGTGCAGCTCAAAGTGATCCGCATGGATCGGCGCTGGTTTCCTGCGCGAGAGTGTAAGCGCGACGATACGCTGGGTACCTGGCCCTGCATCAGCATCGCTCCCGGGCCTGCTCCTTCCGTCGTCAAGCCGGCCTCGACGCAGTTCGCCAAGACCGGCGATCCTCGCATCGATCGAATGGCCCCCTCCCTGGTGCTGGTCAATTTCGACATGCCCTATTCAACCTCGGGCGTGACCGAGAAGAATTATCACGGCACCGGCGTCATCGTGGATGCGCAGCGCGGACTCGTGGCGATCGACCGCAATACCGTGCCGGTGGCGATGGGCGACGTTCGCATCACCTTTGCAGGCACCGTCGAGGTGCCGGGCAAGGTCGTGTTCATTCATCCTTTGCACAATCTTGCCGTCATCTCCTACGACCCAAAGTCGATTGGCAACACACCCGTGCGTGCCGCGAATTTGGTGACGCGCCCGTTGAGTCCGGGCGACGATGTGTGGGTGGTGGGTCAGCGCGCGGATGCAAAAATTCAATCGCAGAAGACGCAAATCTCCAGCGTCGATGTGGTTTCATTTCCGTTGTCGCGCACGCTGCGCTTCCGCGACAGCAACTTGGAAGTGATAAGTCTGATCAACGCGCCCACCGATTACGACGGCGTGCTGACAGATGAGAAGGGCGACGTGCTCGCGTTGTGGTCGAGTTTCGCATTCGAGTCGCAACGCGAATTGGAGCAGATCAATCGCGGCATTCCGTCCGATTTGGTGAGCGAAATGATCGGCGTGGTTGCCGATGGCCGGCCGCTCTATTCTTTCGAAGCGGAATTCGATGTGCAATCCCTGGCCGGCGCCCGCGAATTGGGCCTGCCGGACGAATGGGTGCGGCGCTTCGAGGAACACAACGCGCAGCGACGCCAGGTACTCGGCATCAATCGGCTGGTTGCCGGCTCGCCCGCGGCGGCACTGCTCGAACCGGGCGATCTCTTGCTGGCGGTTGACGGCAAGGTCGTGAACCGGTTTCGCGAGGTGGAACGCGCGGTGCAGAGCCCAGCCGTATCCGTGACTGTATGGCGCGATGGCGCCGAAAAAACCCTGCAGATGAAAACCGTGGCGTTAAATGGCCGCGACATCGATCGCGTGCTCATATGGGCCGGCGCGACGCTGCAGGCGCCGCATCGCGCCATGGCCGCACAACGCGGGATTGCTCCCTATGGCGTATTCGTCTCATTTTTCTTTTATGGATCGCCGGCGACACACTATGGACTGTATGCCGGCCGGCGCATCACGGAAGTGGACGGTCAGCCGACGCCCGATCTCGATGCCTTCATCAGGGCGGTCAGCGGCAAGCCCGATCGCGCCTCGTTGCGGCTGAAAACCATCAGCTGGAACGGCCAGACGGACGTGATTACCTTGAAGCTCGACAAGCACTACTGGCCGGCATACGAACTCAATCGGCAAGAAGACGGCACCTGGGTTAGGACCTCGCTCGATCCGCCGGACGTCACGGCAGCGCTCGGGTCACCGGCGGCTACGTCGGCACAGTGATTTTGATCGGTCGGTGTAGCGCTCCCTCGCGGCAGCTCCGTCCGATCGATATCACATGCCGACGCTAGCGCGGGTGTTGCGCGACATTTTTCGGCCTCTGAGCGTCAAGGCCCTGCTCTTACGGGCCTTGACGCTTTCTCTATCCCCGCAGCCATGCGAGCCGCTCAATATCACAGTGCCGAGACCAATGACTCGAGCGCCCGCAGCCAGTGCTGGTAGTAGGTGTCGCCGAGGTCAGCATCGCCCGCCGCGTGCGCTTGGGTTATTTGCCGCGATAGCGCGTCGGCCCATTGCGGCCACGTAAATACGCCGCGCTCGTGCAGTGCCAGCGTCATCGCGAAAGCGCGCGCTTCCCAGGGCTCGTTGAAAACCGGACTATCGCCATCCAGTGGAATTCCCGGCAGATCGCGCAGAATCTCGTGCCTCATGCGGGTTCTAGATACGGCTCAAACGCGTCGATCGAAATGACGGAGAGGGGCGCTGGCGCGCGCGCGCCCCAGAGTTCCCGTGCGTCAAACATGACGGTGTAGAGCCACTGCGGCGATTCCCCCAGCCCGCGAGAGTTCGTGTCGGGGAATACGTGGGCGCCGTGGACGTGCTCGATCGCGCCCAACTTGCCGCGTGCATACGCCGGCAGGCGCGTGTGGTGCTCAGGTTGCACGCTGAGCGTGCGCACCCGATCCCCTATGGAAAAACGCGCAGATTTCGTAGCAGGCCTCGACGCCGAAAAGCCCTTTTTGATGGTCGCAACCGCGGACTCCGCGCGCAGCACCAGCTTGGGGGGCGGAGGTGTAGCGCTGAGTACGCCCTTTTGCAACGCGAGCTTCTCCAGCGCGGCCAACCAGACCTCGTAATAACTTAGGTCCCGATAATTCGGCAGCGTTTCGCGCACCGAGCGGTTCATGTCGATATTCGACATGCCCGTAGGTCCCATGGCAACGACCATAGCCATCACTCGCGGCTCCCAGGGTGCGTGAAAATATTCGCCCTCGGGTTCTTGAATGATGGCGCCCGGCACATCCTGGCCGCCGAGGTCGGCGTGCGAACGGTAAGTCACGCCGCTGATTGCGGCAGGCCGGTGCCGATCATGGAGTCGCGCGTGACGAGATCCGCCAGTCCGTTCTCACTCAAGTGTTCTGTGGCCGCCGGCCGCTGCGGTACGACCAAATAGCGAACTTCGGCCGTCGAATCCCAAATGCGGATCTGTGTGGATTGCGGCAATTCGACGCCGAATTCCTCGAGGACGCCGCGCGGATCTTTAACGGCGCGCGCGCGATAGGGCGCGCTCTTGTACCACGTCGGCGGAAGCCCCAGCACCGACCATGGGTAGCAACTGCAAAGCGTGCACACCACCATGTTGTGCACCTCAGGCGTGTTTTCCACGGCGACCATGTGCTCGCCCTGACGTCCGCTGAACCCCAAGGAGGCGATGGCGGAGGTGGCATCCTTCAGCAGCCAGCGGCGGAATTCGGGATCTACCCAAGCGCGCGCCACGAGTTGTGCACCATTGCGGGGCCCGATCTTTGTCTGATACTCATCGATAAGAACATCGAGGGCGGACGGATCGATGTAGCCCTTTTCGGTCAGCAGGGCCTCCAAAGCACGAACTCGCAATTCCAGCGCGCTGGGCGCGCGTTGCGCGTGCTCTTCATGATGGTGCCCATCGTGATGGTGGTGTTCGTGTTCGCTCATGGTTCGACTAGTATAGGCGGCGGCGTCAGGAGGACCAATCTCATGAACCACGCGTATGTTAAATCTACGCTCCCGGCAATGGCACTCGTGCTTTTGTGCCTAGGTGTGGCAGCCCCTTGTTCGGCCCGAAGCGCCGAGTTGAGGCTGTACGTGCTCGATTGCGGCCATGCCACTTTCAAGGATATGGGGGGCTTTTCCGACACAGGCGAATACGACGGCAAATCGGGCGAAATCGCCGTGCCGTGTTTTCTGATACGCCATCCCAAGGGCGATCTGCTGTGGGATACCGGTCTTGGAGATCACTACAACTATCCCAAGGAGGGCAGCGATGCCGCGCCGGGCGTGCACGTTACGGTACCGGTCACGCTGTTGGCACAATTGCAATCGCTGAAGTTGACTCCCAAGGACATCAATTTCATCGCCTTCTCGCACCTGCATTGGGATCACACCGGAAATGCCAACGAGTTTCCCAATTCGGTATGGATCATGAACAAGACCGAGCTGGCCTGGGCGCTGGTCCTGCCGCCGCCCGGCGGCGTGCTGCCGGAAACGTGGAGCGCCTACAAAACCGCAAAAAACGAGACAATCGAGGCAGATTACGATGTGTTCGGCGATGGCACAGTGATGATATTGCGCACCCCGGGCCACACGCCGGGGCATCAGGTGTTGAAACTCAAATTGCAAAAGAGCGGCACCGTGATTCTTTCAGGCGATCTTTATCATCTGCGAGCCAATCGACTCCTCAAGCGGGTGCCGGTCTACAACACGGATCGGGCGGATACCCTGGCTTCGATGAGCCGCATCGAGACCATCGTCAGGAATACTCACGGGCGCTTGATCGTGCAGCACGACCCCAAAGATTTTCAGGGCCTGCCCAAACCCCCGGGATTTCTCGATTGAGCGGAACGATAGCCCCTGCCTCGGACCAGGATCTTCCTGAAGTCTTAAAGATCTACAACGAAGTGATTCGCACTTCGACGGCCGTGTACACGGAAGTCGAGTTTACGGCGGAACGCGGTGCCGCCTGGTTCGGCGCCAAACGCTCCGCGGGCCTTCCCTTCATAGTCGCCAAGGATGCATCGGGCGTGACCGGGTTTGGGACTTTTGGCGAATTTCGAGCTCCGCCTTGCTATCAGCACAGTGTGGAACACAGCGTCCATGTCCGCTCCGACCGCCGCGGACAGGGTATCGGCCGGCAGTTGGTGGTCGAACTCATGAACCTGGCTGTCGCCATGCATAAGCACGTCATGATCGCCGGCATCGACGCCGACAATGACGTATCCATCAAGCTGCACGAAAGCCTGGGTTTCATCACCGTGGGGCATTTTCATGAAGTGGGATACAAGTTCGGCCGGTGGCTCGACTTGGTCTTCCTGGAGTGTCGCCTTCCTGCTACAAAGCTGTGAACAACTGTAAAACCACTGACTTAACAAGGAAGCAGCGCTTGCTCGTAGCGCAGTCTTGATATCATGAGCAAGTGGTAAGAGCTACACAGACAGAGATTGAAACAGCGGTCGAAGCGTTGCGCGCCGGCGAGTTGGTCGTGTTTCCGACTGAAACGGTCTATGGAGTTGGCGCGAATGCAGCCGACCCCACGGCGGTGCGCAAGATATTCGAAGTCAAGGGTCGCCCGCCCGATCACCCGGTCATCGTTCATCTGGACGATCCGCGCTATCTGCACCGCTGGGTCTCTAAAATGCCCGCGGTTGCGGAGCAGCTGGCGAATAAATTCTGGCCAGGACCCCTGACCCTGATTCTACCCAAAGCCGACAACGTCAATGAAATCGTGACCGGCGGCCAGGACAGCATCGGCATTCGCGTACACTCGCACCCCATGGCGCAGCAGTTGCTGAACGCGTTCGGCGGGGGTATCGCAGCGCCCTCGGCCAACCGCTATGGTCGCTTGAGTCCCACCAAGCCGGAACATGTCCGCGATGAGCTCGGTGATGCGGTCAGAGTCATTTTGGACGGCGGCGACTCGCCCATTGGACTCGAGTCCACCATCGTTTCCTGCCTCGACAATCAAGCCAGGCTGCTGCGCCCGGGATTCATCACGCGTTCGCAGCTCGAACAGGTAATCGGTCCCCTGGCCGTCGGCGGAGCTGTTCCGCGCGCGCCCGGCGACCGCGCCTTACACTACGCACCCTCGACACCCCTGGAGATCGTGGACTCCGACGATCTGGAGGTGCGGGCGGGCGAGATCGTTGCGCGCGACGAGAAAGTGGCGGTGCTGGCAATGCGCCCGCCACTGCACACCCAACGGCATATGACTTGGATCAATGCGGGCAAGAAGCCCGACACTTATGCGCACAATCTGTACAACCATTTGCGTACGCTGGATCGGGTGGGCTGCGTGAAAATATTCGTTCAAAGCCTGCCGCAGGAAGAGAGATGGGCGGCGATCCTCGATCGCTTGCAGCGTGCCAGCGGCATGGGCGATGATTCCCTGGAGCTGAGTGTCAGCTAGGACAGGCTCCTCACCCCGATGGAACTCGACCCCAGGCAAGATCCTTTCTCACGAGAGGCGATCCAACATTTAGTGGCCCGCTATGGCTCGCCACTGCTCGTGATCGATGCCGAGCGCGTGCGCCAACAATATCGCCGCCTTAAGCTAGCACTGCCGGGTGTCGATCTGCACTACGCTCTAAAGCCGCTGCCGCACGCATCGCTGATCACCACCCTGATGGACGAGGGCGCTTTTTTCGACCTGGCGACCAATGGCGAAGTCGAATTGGTGCGCCGCCTGCGGGTCGATCCGAAACGCTGTATTCACACCCATCCCATCAAACGCGACAGCGATATTCGCACCGCCTTGAGTTTTGGCGTCACCCGTTTCGTGATCGACAATCCGGACGAGCTGCGCAAGTTCGTCCAGTTTCGCACCCGCTGCTCGGTGTTGATTCGCGTTTCGTTTCGCAGCCCCGACGCACAGGTCGATTTGTCGCGCAAATTTGGCTGCGACCCGGAAGCGGTCGAAGATCTTTTCGGGCTGGCGGCGGATTTGCGCATCAAGATCGACGGATTGTCATTTCATACCGGCTCACAGAATGCGGACTCCGCGATGATAGTCAGAGCCATCGAAGTATGCCGCGAATTGCTGCAAACCGCGGCCGCCGCCGGACATCCTGTGCACCTGCTCGATATCGGCGGCGGATTTCCCGTGCAGTATCTGAAGCCGGCGCCATCCATCGAAGAATTTTGCGCGCCGATCAACGCGTCGCTCAAGAAATTGCCGTCCGATGTACGTGTGATTGCCGAACCGGGCCGCTATATATCGGCTCCCGCCGCGATCGCCGTCGCCTCCGTCATGGGCCGCGCTCTGCGTGACGGCCGCTGGTGGTACTACCTCGACGATGGGCTGTACGGCAGCTACAGCGGCCAGATGTATGACCACTCGATATTTCCAGTCGAAGCACTGGTGCCGGGCACACAGACATTTCCCTCGGTATTGGCCGGCCCGACTTGCGACAGCATCGATGTGATCCGGGAAAAACTCGACCTGCCCAAGCTCGACATCGGCGATTTGGTTGTAGGACGCATGATGGGCGCCTATACCTGGGCCTCCGCCTCCGAATTCAATTTCTTTCCCAAGGCGACGGTGCTGGCGCTGGACCAGGGGCGCCTGCTCGAGGATGGGTGCGCATGATTAGCCGTCGACATCTGCTTGCCGGCGCCGCGGCCTTGAGCGGTTCGGCGGCATTGAGCGCCGCCGCGCTTTGGCCGCGAACCCTGCTCGGCGCGACCGATGCAGGCGCGCGGCGAATTGCGCTAAACAATTTGCATACCGGGGAGCGGCTGGATATCGAGTACTTTCGGGACGGCTCGTATGCGCCTGAGGCGCTCACCGCGCTCGAGGTGTTGCTGCGAGATTTTCGCAATCACGAGAAGCATGCCATTGATCCGAAGCTCATCGATTACCTGGTCGACGTGGCCGCCCAAATGGGCGTGCCGCCGGCATACAGCGTGATCTCCGGCTACCGCTCGCCGGAAACCAACGAACGCTTGCATGAGCGCAGCAGCGGGGTGTCGCAACGCAGTTTGCACATGCAGGGCCGCGCGATCGATGTGCGCATGAGCGGCGTCGATTGTCAGGATTTGGCGGCGCGCGCAGAATTCTTGCGGCGCGGAGGCGTCGGTTATTACCGTGGGTCGAATTTCGTGCATTTGGACACCGGTGCGTTCCGCACATGGCGCGGCTAGCGTGAGCGTCATCGCCATGAGGAAGGTCCGGCTCGTGCCGGTGGGGTTTTTGCTGCTCCTGGCGGCCTGTCAGCAATCGAGCCCAGGCAAAGAGACGAGTGCTGCGGCCGAAAGCAACGGCGATCGCGGCGCTGTGCTGTACGCGCAGAACTGCGTGCCCTGCCACCGCGAGAACGGCGAGGGCGTGCCAAAGGTTTTTCCAAGCCTGGCAGGCTCGCCGGCCGTGGTCGGTGATCCTATCGAACTCGCACAGTGGGTATTGAGCCAGAAGCGGCCGGCGAGCATTCCTGCGGGACGCTATCCGACGCAAATGCTATTGTTTGGCTGGATGAACAACGAAGATGCCGCAGCCCTCCTGACTCACATCCGTTCGCATTTTGGAAATTCGGCGCCCCCCGTGGACCCTGCGTTGATCGCGAAGTCGCGCGAGAAATAAATGGCCGCCCAATCAAGCATCCATGCGCTGGTCGATCGTTGCCGCGCTGCGCAGTTGCCGGCCGCCATCGCCAAACTGCCCTCAGGCTGGGTGATCATGGGCGAACGCCAGGTACTTCCGGGGTATTGCTTGTTGCTGCCGGATCCTGTCGTGCCGCACTTAAATGCGCTCGACGCCGACGCCCGCGCTCAATTTTTGTTCGACATGGCCCTAGTCGGTGACGTGCTGCTGCTCGTCACCGCTGCGGCGCGCATCAACTACGCGATCTACGGCAACGTTGACCCCGCGTTGCATGCGCACATTTTTCCCCGCGACAGCGCGGAGCCGGAAAGCACGCGCACCGCTCAGCCCTGGGCGCTCGATTGGAATGCCGCGCCGCTGTATTCAGATGCGTTGCACGGCGATTTCAAACGCCGGGTCGGCATGGAATTGCGCAGGCGCTATGCGGCTAAGTCACCCGAAGCTTGAGAGTGCGAGTGACGTCCTCGAGATCCGTCAGGGGCGCCGAGCACGTCATGCCGGTGCACAAGTAGGCGACGGTCGTTTCGCCCGGACGTTTCGCTGCCAGCGCGGCAGGCAGCTGCGCATCGTTCGGAATTGCGTAAATCATCCGCGTCGGCGCGTACAGCGCGCTTAAGGTACCCGCCCAGTGCGCGGCGCTTTGACCGGTGCCGCGAACGATCGAAATTTGCATCGAGGATAGAAAATCCTCCAGTGCGTTCAGCAGGCTCATATGCGCCTGCGGATATTCTTGAATTGCCACCCAGGCGGAACGCAGTGTGCGCTCCGCCGAATCCAAATAGCGGGTCTCGCCGAGCAGGTAGCCTAGGCGGTTCAGCATGGATGCCGCGACGCCGTTACCCGATGGAACGGATTCGTCGGCGAAGGTTTTGCTGCGGTGAATGAGCTGTTCGTGGTCAGAGGCTGTGAAGAAAAACCCGCCATTGTCTTTGTCTTCGAACTGATCCAGCAGCACCTCCGCCAACTGGCAGGCGAAATCCAGATCGCTGCTGCGCCAGCGGGTCTGTAATAACTCCAGCAAAGCGTCGGCAAGGAAGGCGTAGTCATCGAGATAGGCGGGCAGGTGTGCGCGGCCGTCCTTATAGGTCGCGAGCAAGCGCCCATCGCGCCACAGATGGTGGCGCACAAAATCCACGGCCGTGCCGGCTGCTTCGGCCAAGTCAGGCCGCCGCAGGACGCGCGATGCAATCGCCAGCCCCTTGATCATGAGTGCGTTCCACGAGCAGAGGATTTTCTCATCGCGCGCCGGCCACACCCGCAAGTTGCGCGCCTTCAAGAGCTTCGAGCGCGAGGACTCGATCAGGGCCGCCACGGCTTGCACGGAATCTTCGAGCGCGCCGGCAATGTCCTCGAGCGATGCATAAGTGTGCAAATGCCATGCGCCTTCGAAATTGGCGCTGCGGTCCAAGCCAAATCGAGCCGAAAAGGCGCCGTACTCCGGAGGCGTCAGCAACGACTGCACTTCGCTGCGCTCCCACGCATAGAACTTGCCTTCGTGGCCTTCAGAGTCGGCGTCGAGGCTGGAGTAAAAGCTACCGGCGGCTGAGCGCATATCGCGCAGCACCCAGTCGGCGGTTTCATGCGCAACCTTCGCAAACAAGGCCTCGCCGGTTGCAAGATGGGCGCGCGCATATTCGCAGAGCAGCTGCCCGTTGTCGTACAACATTTTCTCGAAATGCGGAATCATCCAGGCGCCGTCCACCGAGTAGCGCGCGAATCCGCCGCCCAGTTGATCGTAGAGTCCCCCTTCCGCCATGCGCGTCAGCGTCAGGCTCGCCATGTACAGCGCTTTTAAGTCAGGTTCGGTATCGGCCGAGCTGGCATACCACTGCCGCATACAGCGCTCGATGCTGGTCGAATGCGGGAATTTCGGTGCACCGGAAAAGCCGCCAAAGGTACCGTCGAACGTTCTTTCGAGCGTCGCCCGCGCCGACGCCAACGCTTGGGTGTCGAGCACCGCACCAAGATCCGGCGGCGGCACCATGGAGGCGAGCGCAGCCTGAAGCTCGCGGCTCTGCGCCGCGATCTCCTCGCCCTGTTCGCGGTAGTACTCGGCCACGCGCCGCAGCAGATCGCGAAATGCCGGCATGCCATAGCGCGGCTCTTTCGGAAAATAGGTGCCGCCGAAAAACGGCTGTTCCAGCGGCGTGAGGAACATCGTCAGCGGCCAACCGCCCGAGCCATGCGTCAGCATTTGCTGCGCGACTTGATAAATCTTGTCAAGGTCCGGACGTTCTTCGCGATCGACCTTGATGTTGACGAACAGCTCATTCATCAGCGCGGCGGTACCTTTGTCTTCAAAGGATTCATGGGCCATCACATGACACCAATGACAGGCCGAATAGCCGATCGACAAGAGTATGGGCTTGTTTTCCTGCTTGGCCCTGCTCAATGCCACCTCGCCCCAGGGATACCACTCTACTGGATTGTCCGCGTGCTGCAGCAAGTAGGGGCTGGTCTCGTCGGCGAGATGATTGCGCAGCATCTTCACGGGCCTAGTCGGTTAGAATGACCTTTACTATAGCCGAAGAATGTTCCATGACTGATTCCCGTGAAGTGGCGCAACTGCCTGTCCTGCGCCTCAAGCGCAACGAAGATCGCCGCCTGCACGCCGGGCATCTATGGATCTTCAGCAACGAGGTCGATACCAGCCAAACACCGCTGCCTAAGTTCAAGGCCGGCGAGTTGGTGCGCGTGTTGGCGCACAACGATCGAGCGTTGGGTTTGGCCTACGTCAATCCCAAATCGCTCATCGCGGCCCGCGTGCTCGAAACCTGGAAGATACCCGACACTGCGTGGCTGACCGAGCGCATTCGCGCCGCCATGACCTTGCGCGATCGGCTCTATCCCAAGCCTTATTATCGACTGGTGTACGGAGAATCCGACGGTTTACCCGGGTTGGTTGTCGACCGTTACGGATCAACCTGCGTCGTGCAGATCGGCACGGCCGGGATGGAGCAGCTGAAACCTCAAATACAAGAAGCCTTGAGCCGGGTCCTAAAATACGAGGCCCTGCTCTTCAAGAACGACAGCGCGGCGCGGGAAATGGAGGGTTTGCCAAGCTATGTCGAGGCGGTGAAGGGTAGCTTCGATGCGCCCGCATTGGTGATCGAGGACGGCCTTGAATTCGAAGCACCCTTGTCAGAAGGACAAAAGACCGGTTGGTTCTTCGATCAGGCGGCCAATCGGCGCGCCTTGTCGAAATACCTGCCGCCGGACGGCCGGGTCTTGGACGTCTTCAGTTACGTGGGAGCCTGGGGGGTCCGTGCGGCGCACCACGGCGCGCGCGAGGTGACCTGCATCGACAGCTCTGCGGCCGCTCTGGATTTGGCGGCCGCGAACGCACGGCGCAATCGAGTCAAGCTGGTTACGCGCAAAGGCGATGCCTTCGATGTACTCGAGGAATTCGCCAAGGAGGGCGCGCGCTTCGATGTGGTCATCATTGATCCGCCCGCATTTGCCAAACGCAAGAAGGACCTGCCGAAAGCGCTGGCCGCTTACAAGCGGCTGAATCAGCTTGCCATTCAAGTACTGGCGGCCGAGGGCATCTTGGTGTCCTGCTCTTGCTCCTTTCACGTAAGCGCGGAAGAATTGCAGGATGCCATTGCGAAAGCCGCACGGGGCGCCGGCAAGCACGTGCAAATCCTTGAAATGGGTGGACAAGCGCCGGATCATCCGGTGCACCCTGCGATTCCGGAAACCCGATACCTCAAAGCCTATTTCTGTCGGATCAATGAGAGTTTAAAGTAGCGGCCATGCTCACCTATCCGCACATCAATCCCATTGCCGTGTCCATCGGCCCCATCCTAGGCTTTGGGCCTCTGCGCGTGCACTGGTACGGCATCATGTATTTGATCGGCTTCGTCGGTGCCTGGTGGCTGGCGCGCTATCGCGCGCGCCGCCCTGGCTCGACCTGGCTGCCGCTCGAAATCGATGACCTTATTTTCTACTGTGCAATCGGCGTCATCGTGGGCGGCCGGCTGGGTTGGTGCATTTTTTACGGGCACGACGTGATTGCCGAAAATTGGCTGAACGTGTTTCATATCTGGGACGGCGGCATGTCCTTTCACGGCGGCATGACCGGCGTCGTAATCGCAGGCATAGTTTTTGCCCGCGTCAAACACAAACGTATCCCCGACGTATTGGATTTCGTCGCGCCGCTGCCCGGCATCGGGCTGTTTTTCGGGCGGCTCGGGAATTTCATCAACGGCGAACTGTGGGGCAAACCCACGAATTTGCCCTGGGGGTTCGGCGTGCCGGATGCGCAAGGCGTGCTGATCTCGCGCCATCCCTCGCAGCTCTACGAGGCGACTCTCGAGGGTTTGGTGCTGTTTCTGATTCTGCTGTGGTACACGAGGACGCCGCGGCCGCGATTGGCGCCCACCGGTTTGTTCCTGTTGTTGTACGGTTGCGGACGCTTCGTGGTGGAATGGGTGCGGCTGCCGGATGCCAATATCGGCTACCTCGTGGGCAATTGGTTGACCATGGGCATGCTATTGACGACGCCCATGATCGTAATCGGCGCCGCGATCATGATCTATGCCTACCGGCGCAATGTCCCAACGGGCAATTTGGTTCCTGTGAAGGCCTAATGCGGCAGTACCTCGATTTCCTGCGCCACATCCGCGAGCACGGTGCGTCGAAAGGCGACCGCACCGGCACCGGCACGTTGAGCGTATTTGGCTATCAAATGCGCATCGACCTCAATGCCGGATTTCCGCTGGTGACGACCAAGAAGCTGCATCTGCGCTCCATCATCTACGAGCTTCTCTGGTTCTTGCGCGGCGACAGCAACGTTAAATACCTGCAGGAACACGGTGTCAGCATCTGGGACGAGTGGGCTGACAAGAACGGCGATCTCGGTCCCGTGTATGGCAAGCAGTGGCGCAGCTGGCCGACGCCGGACGGCCGCAACATCGACCAGATTTCCTCGGTCATCGAGCAGCTTAAAACCAATCCGAATTCGCGGCGCATATTGGTCAGCGCATGGAACGTGGGCGAACTGGATCGCATGGCGTTGCTGCCGTGCCACGCCTTGTTCCAATTCTATGTGGCGGACGGCCGCCTATCCTGCCATATGTACCAGAGGAGTGCCGATGCCCTGCTCGGAGTGCCTTTCAATATCGCCAGTTATGCGCTGCTCACGCACATGGTTGCGCAGCAGGTGAACCTTACGGTCGGCGATTTCGTGTGGACGGGCGGAGACTGTCATTTGTATTTGAATCATTTGGAGCAGGCCGAACTGCAGCTCTCGCGCACGCCGTACCCTTTGCCGCAATTGAAGCTCAAGCGCAAACCCGACAGCCTGTTCGATTACGCATACGAAGACTTCGAAATCGTCGACTATCGCTATCATGCCGCGATCAAAGCGCCAATCGCAGTATGAAGAAGGTCGGGCGGCGCCCCAAAACGCCTCTATTTGAGGTTCGCCACTCACGCGTTCACGGGTACGGCGTGTTCGCGCTGCGGCGAATCCGCAAAGGCACCAACATCATCGAATACCTTGGCGAGCGCGTGAGCCACGAACTCGCCGATGCCCGCTATGAGGACAAGGATCCGCTGGACGGGCACACATTCCTGTTTACCGTCGATGGGAAGACCGTCATCGATGCAGGAGTCGACGGCAACGAGGCACGCTTCGTGAATCATGGCTGCGATCCGAATTGCCAGACTGTGCAAACGGACGCGCGAATTTTCATCGAAGCGATTCGCACCATTCGCCCCGGTGAGGAACTGGCGTACGACTACAGAATCCAGCGCGACGCTGATGATCCCGCCAATGTCGATGCCGTCTTTCGTTGCCTTTGCGGCGCGAAAAACTGCCGCGGCAGCATGCTGGTAGCGCGTCCCAAAAAGCGGGCGAAGACGCGCGCGGCGCGGGGCGCGAAAAAGCGCGCGAAGCGTGCGAAGCCGCGCAAGCGTTCGCGGTAAACGAGCGCTTACTTGAGTGTGAGCGCCGACTCTGGTGTAAGCGCTGACCTCCGCGCCAGCGGCATCTCGATTCGGGATCAGTTCGTCTCTGGCGCTGATGTCCTGGCGTTGCGGGAGTGTGCGCGGACTCGCGAGTTGCGCGGTGACTTCGCGCCGGCGCGTATCGGCCGGCAGGGCGCGGAGCGGCGCCGCGACCACATCCGCGGCGATTTCACTTGTTGGCTGAGTGAGCCGCTGCTGCGGGCGGAGCGCCTGCTGATGCGGCGCTTGGAAGAATTGCGGCTGCAAATGAACCGCGACGCGTTCTTGGGATTGTTCGAGCTGGAGCTGCACTATGCGAGGTATCCGGCCGGTGCGGCCTATAGCCGGCATGTAGATCAACCTATGGGAAGCACGCAACGCAAGGTGTCCTTGGTGCTTTATCTGAACCAGGACTGGCAGCCCACGGATGGCGGGATCTTGAGAATTCACATCACGGATGATCAATTTGTCGATGTCGAGCCGATCGCCGGAAGACTGGTTTGCTTTCTGACGCCGGGCCGGGAACATGAGGTGTTGCAGGCGCAGTGCGAACGCTTGAGCATCAGCGGCTGGTTCCGCGGGCGCGAGAACTAGAATTAGCCTCCCTGCGGCGGATTCGCCGCAGCGCGCAACATGCTGCGCCACAAATCCAGAAATTCATTGGTCGGCTCTGCGCTCAGCACAATCTCGATGCGGCTATCGCGCCGAAACGCGCTGTCCTCGCCCGCAAGCCCGCGGCCCTGCGACTGCACCAGCCAGGAGGGCCCGAGTCCGGTGCGGAACACGCCCTTCATGCGCCGCAGCCAGCCTTGATTGGCCTCCAGCAGCCAAGTAAGACGCGGCTCGATGACGGCACGAGCGAACACCAATTCGCGCGGCAACATCCATTGTACCGCCCAAAATCCCAGCGCCTGCAGTTGCGTCTCGGTGCCGCTCAACCCCGCGATCTCAAATACGCTCGACAGCGGCGTCGCAACGGCGGCGGAATTGGGCGCAAGTGAAAACCGCGGCTCGCGTTCGAACTTGCGCAAAGCCTCGGGCGGCAACTCGCCGTGGCTGCACTTCCCCAGGAAAGGCTTTTGCGGATACTGTTCCGCCGCGATCCGCTCGAAATCTCCGCGTTCCACCTCATTCGCCAGATCCGGCTTCGATAACAGCAGCGCATCGGCTGATTGGATCTGCGACCATTCGGTGGGAGGACGCTTGGCGAGAATGCGGCCGACGTCCTGCGGGTCGACGAGACAAATGATGCTATCGAGTTGCAGCGCCTTCTGCGCTTCGTAGAGCGCCAGCGTGTCGATGATGTCCGCCGCATGACCCGCGCCGCTTGGTTCTATCAGCAGGCGTGCGGGTTTGAAATTGCGCAGAAGATCGCGCAGCTGTTTGCCAAATTCGAGCTCTCCGACGCAGCACAAACAGCCGCCCGCGACCAACCGCACGTCGTAGTTTCCGCGAGACGACTCTGCGACGCTAAGCGCGTCGATTCCGGCGTCGGTGAACTCGTTGAGAATCACCACCCACAGTTCCTCATCGGGTTTGTGGGCCATCAGCCAGCGAATGGCCGTGGTCTTACCGCTGCCGAAGCTGCCGGTAATGATGTGCGCACGCGTCGGATTCACAGGCGCCGCTTAAGGGTAACCGATTGATTGCATAAGAAATATTATCCCACTCGCGACTGTAACAGGGGAGTCAGTATAGTGAGCGAGCCATGCAACATCCTCTTCAATGTCGGTGCGGAACCATCAAGGGCTGGGTAAGCGATCCAGCCAGGGCGAATCGAGCCGTGTGCTATTGCAGCGACTGTCAGGCCTTTGCGCGCTTCTTGGGACAGGAAGGGGAGACCTTGGATGCGCAGGGCGGATCGGATATCGTGCAAACGCTGCCCAAGAACGTGACCTTCACTCAAGGCATGGATGCGTTAGCCTGTATGCGTCTCACGCAGAAGGGAATGACTCGCTGGTACGCCGGCTGCTGTAAAACTCCCATCGGCAACACGCTGGAGAATCACAAGATCTCCTTTATTGGCCTGTTGCACAATTGCTTGGAAAGTCCCGGGCACCCGTTGGCGAATTCCTTCGGACCGGTTCGCGCCTATGTGAACCCACAAGGCGCGTTGGGTGTTCCAAAACCGAAGACAAGCGGAAGGGGCGCGATAATTCGGTGGCTCGTGAAAACGATTCTCAAGGCGCGCCTCAACGGCGACTATCAGCGCACGCCGTTTTTCAAAGACGGAAAGCCCATCGCAATTCCACGCGTAATCAGCAGCGCAGAGCGCGAGACCGCCATGCAATCACCGGCGCGCTAGCTTCGTGCGGCAGCTGACTTAAGCCGCTCGCGAACGAGGCGGAAGGGAAGCACAGTTAAGCTGATTCCCTAGCAAATCCAGCTGCTTTGGGCGCTGGCACGAATGTTGCTCAGAATTGATGATGTATCATGGGCCTTGAATATGCGCTTACCCTCGCTCAAATTTTTGAAGACCTTCCAGGTCGCCGCGCGGCTGCAGAGCTTCAAGGCTGCGGCCGAAGAATTGTTCGTCACTCCATCCGCCATCAGCCATCAAATCAAGGCGCTGGAAGAACATCTGGGCGTGAGCCTGTTTCAACGCGGCGTACGCACTTTGACGTTGACCGATGCCGGCAGTAATTACCTCGAGCACATCAACGACATCTTTTCCAAGCTCGAGTCGGTCACGGAGCAGCTCCAAGTCCGCTATGGCCGCACCATCATCCGGCTGAATGTACCGTCCTTCTTCGCCAACGAGTTGTTGCTGCCAAGGCTCGCCTCGTTCTCACAGGCCCGGGAAGAGACGGACATCCGCATCGAAACGACCTTTTCGGCTCCGAAGACGCATCCGCCGGAAGCGGATTTGTCGATTGTCGTGGGCGCGGGTCCTTGGGATGGTCTCGTGGTGCACGAATTGTTCGCGCAAAATTTCATTGCCGCCTGCTCTCCGGCGTTCTTGTTGGACAACCCCATCGATACTTATGCTGACTTGAACGGCAAGACTTTGCTGCTGCATGAGGAGCGTCGCGAGGCCTGGGAGAAGTGGGCAGCGGGGCTCGGGATCGAACCCATCAAGCCCAATCGGTTGGTACGCCTCGATACGATGTCGGCGGTGGTGCGCGCTGCCGAGCAGGGCGTGGGAATTGCCCTGGTACCGTCGCGCTTGAGCGCCGATCGCTTCAATGCCGGCGGCCTCATAAAATTATTCGAGGCGGAATTGACCACAAACGAAAGTTACTACCTCCTGCATCGGCCGGAGGATCGCGCGCGCGAGGATTTGCAGGAACTCACGCGCTGGATTTTGAGCGAGTGCCGGGTCGCGTGACGTGCGTCTCGCGTGAGGCGCGCCGCCGATACATGAGATAAACCGCGCGTTGTTAAAAGAATTTCTCGTTTGTTGAGCGGAACGCGGCGCGCTAGTGTCCGACCGGGGTGTTGGTATTTTTTCCAAAAGGAATACCATCATGATCATCCGGACTCTCATCCTCGGCGCCGCTTCGATCGCGGCACTTTCACCTTGCCTTTCCTTCGCTTCGCCTGAAAATGCGGCACTTGATGCTTGCACGCGAGCTTTCGCCGCAAGCATGGCATCGCCGGGATCGAGCGCGCCGGCATTCAAACTGAAATACCGCGGCGGTTCGGTGGGCAGCTCCATACTTGATTACTACAGCAGCCATGAATACACCTTCTATCTGCAGGCGCATGACCCAAAAACGGGTGCCACGCTGGCAAGTGCAACCTGCACTTCAGATATACGCGGTACTCAGATCGCGCTCAATGCGACGCCGCCGAACGGTTCGGAGGCATCGCTCGCTGCGCGCTGAGTCATACTGACGGCAGCTGACGCAGCTGACGCAGCTGACGCAGCTGACGCAGCTGACGCAGCTGACGCAGCTGACGCAGCTGACGCAGCTGGCGAGATGGCCCCGGCCGGCGTATAAATCCGCTTTCGCTTTTTGAGAGAGCCGGATGGGGAACGCCGTTGTGGAATTGGTGGTTGCGGTTTCCGAAAACGATGTGATCGGCCGCGCCAACCGGCTGCCGTGGCGTTTGTCAGCGGACCTGCGGCACTTCAAAGCCTTGACGATGGGCCATCACATTCTGATGGGCCGCAGGACTTACGATTCGATCGGCAAGGCGCTGCCCGGCCGAACCAATTGGGTGTTGAGCCGCGCGAGCGATTTCAAGCCGGCGGACTGTAGTGTGGTGCGCACCTTGGATGAGGCGCAAATGGGCGTAGGCGGCCAAGGACCACTGATGGTGATCGGCGGTGCCGAGATCTATCGACTGTGCCTGCCGCAGGCACAGCGCATCCACCTCACGCTGGTGCACACGGAGATCATGGACGGCGATACGTTTTTTAGCGCCTGGCGCGATCCTGAATGGACCGAATCGAGCTGCGAACGGCACGAAGCCGACGAAAAGAATGCCTATGCTTACAGTTTTCTAACCCTCGATCGGACCAATGGCCAAGCGGGGCTCTTATGAGTTCCCAAAAATCTGCACCAAGCTGTCCCTAGCGACTCTCGTTTCATTCTGGAAATCCTTTGTGAATTGTTATCGATAGAGCTAGCTGATCGGCCTGCTCTCTTTGATTGCCGTGGTCTCAGCCCACGCGCAAGTCGCCTCGGTCGATATCCAAGTCATCCACTTGTCCGGAATCCGCGGGTCAATAGTCATTATCTCGCCGTTAGAACCCAGGACGAGTGGATCAAATTCTGGCAGTCCGGCTCTCTCGAACCAACGAACGCGGGCGATCCGCCACCCAACGACCGCCGCCACCATAGATCGATTTCTCGCGATTCATACTACTGGTTGCCGAGTCAGGCGTTAAACCCAGCAGCGGCTAGCGATCCTCCTATCAGAACTGTACATGTCTACGACGCGGTAACAGGATGGCTCAACAGCATCACCGCGGGCGCGGGCGGCTCGACAAACGGTCTTCAGAACGAAGCATACCTTTACGACGAAGTCGGCAATGTTTCGCAACGACAAAATAACAATCTCGGCCTTACGGAAAATTTCTCTTACGATGGGGTCAATCGTCTGAGCACTTCGCAATTGAATGGAAGTCCAAACCTTTCGATGACATACGCAACGAACGGAGATATTGTAAGCCGCAGTGATGTTGCATCGGGCGCAGCCTGGACCTATGACCCGAGTCATATACATAGAGTGACTCAGGCGGGCAGTAGCGCTTTTACCTATTCCTATGATGGAAATGGAAACGTGAGTGCTCGTAACGGCAGCATTATTGGATGGACCAGCTACAATTATACGGATGCGGTTACCACATCGACTGAGTCTGCGACGTTCGACTACGGTCCAGATCGTCAACGTTGGAGGATGGTTTACAGCGGACCTTCCGGGGTCGAGACCACTTACTATGCTACACCGATGTTCGAGGCAGTCGCTACGGGTGGAGTCATGGATTATCGTCACTACATTTTCGCCAATGACCGGCCCGTTCTTCTCATTAGCCATACAAACGCCGGTGCCGTCGACGTACGGTCCCTTCTGATAAATCAACACAATAGCATTTCCACCATTGCATCCAATTCTACTGGTGCAGCGTACGCAACTGAGAGCTTTACACCTTACGGCAGTCGACGAGAAGCAAGCACTTGGATCGGCGCGCCAACGAGCGGTGAACTGACCACCATGAATGGCGTTACGCGCGAAGGCTATACGCTCCAAACAGTATTAGGTTCCATGGGCCTCAATCACATGAACGGCCGAATAGAAGATTCCGTTACCGGCAGATTTCTGTCGCCAGATCCTCGAGGAACCATTCGCGGGAATACGCAGAGCTGGAATCGATACAGCTACGTGAATAATAATCCGCTGACATTCACAGATCCAACAGGATTTGCTGTGGTCCCGTATTGCCAAGACTTTTGTCCCGGAGCCAATTGGCATCCGGCTCCATTTGCATTCTCAAGTTGGGGTAATTCGAGTTCTGGGCTGGAAGGTATGGTGGGCACCAACTCTACTTATGGAAATAACAACAATACGATTGACCTTGCAGCGCTTACGGCATCGCTGAACGCGACCTCGGCCGCGATGACCGCCGCGGTTAACAAAGCGTTTGACGACGCGTTAGCGGCCGCCCTGAATGGCGCTTCGACTAGTACTGGTGACACGTCGGCGCAAAGCGAGGACTCGCTCGACCCGATTACGGTTACGGCGCAACGTCAAACGTCCAACGATCAGATCCAAGCGATCACGGTTACTGCGCAACGCCAATCGAACGGTTCGGACAGCGCATCAGCATTTTTCACTGCTCTCGGTATGGGCGCGGCGGGAGTTGAATTGAAGTATGGAGAGTCATTCCTTGGTACACCCAACGGAAGGCTTTACCCACGTGCCTGGGCCAATGGGGCCGGCAGGACGGTCAGGATTGGCGCGCTTACCAAAGCCTTCGGTTGGGTGGGGTTGGGCGTCGGCACGGCTTTCGATTACGATTCGTGGCAAGCTGGAGAGATTGATCAAACACAGTTCAACGTGAATCTTGGTCTTGGAACACTCAGTATGTTCAGTCCTGCGGCTCCTATCCTACTTTCTCCGTACATATTTATAAACAGCACATACCCAGGTGGTCTAGGGCAATGGATGCTGGATCACCCTGAAGCGATGATGCCAATTGCGGCTGGCTACATGGGGGACTGAGGGATTGCCATGCGAAAGACGAATCATAGTTGCTGATGTAACGAAGGATGAAAGAGCGAGCTGCGAAATGGTGGGATCCGCGAACTTGGCTGGCATTTGCCTTCTGGGAGCTACACACGATTTTCAAGGGGTATTCCGGCGATGGCATGGCGGCATGGAACGCAACAGGCATCATAATCGTAGTTGAGATCCTGGGGGTCGGTGCACTTACGAGCGCTTGGGCGGTCTATCACGAGCGAAGACTGATTGATCACTATATTTACATAGTAGCTTTGGTTGTACTTGTCCTGAATGTTGGAGCGGCTTGGGGGGGGGGCAAGCGCTGGCAGCGACTCCGCAAAGAGTTTGAGAGCTATCCAAGACCAATTAGGATTTGCGGCGGGGTTGTAGTTGTCGCCCTAATTATTTTTACGGTTATTGCCGTCAATTATTTCGGCGCGCAGTATTCGCATCTGCCGCGATAAGATTGCGCCGCCGAGAGCGGCACAAGGTCAAACGTCCGACAATCAGTTCCAAGGGATCACGGTTACTGCTGCCACAAACTCTTCGGACGTTTCGTCTGCCGGCATGGATGTCGTCGGAGCCTTCCGCCGCAACCGGTGGGACATATCCAACGAGACGGTGCAAGTCATAGAAATCGACGGGTGAATTGTTGGTGTACGCAAATGTATTGACACCACCTTGAGACTCGCTCACTCAGCGGTCTCGGTCTGGACGAAGCCCGCTAAAACATAGCTCAAGCGATCATCAATGGTGATGCTCAGGCGGGGAATCGCAGGGCGGCGACTGCGCCGCTCGGGGCAGCGGATCAACATAGCTCGGATGCCCTGCGGCGGCGACCGTAGCATCGGCCCGGTCGCGCTGCACCGCGGATACCCTCACCCTGTCAACCCTTCGAACCAGTTCCTATAGCGGCGGCAGGCGGCTGTTTATCTCGAACTCCGCACGCTGGAAATCAACTTCGGACAGAGCAGTGACCGCGCCGCGCGTCAGATCGGACAGTATCTCGGACTGCGCCGCACCGCGCCGTTGAGCGGTGAGGTAGGGAATTTCATGATGAAACATCACCATGGAATAGCGCGGAATGAAGCGCCGCGGAAAGCGCCGCTCGAGCTCGAGAGACAGCGCCTGCTGCAGCTGGAATTTAGGGTCCGCAACGCTTTCGCGCATCTCCATGTAATTCTCGAGCGCCATGGCGGCGATCGCGTCGGTGTTCGGCTTGCGGACGGCGCCGAATTCCGCAAATACGGTCTCCCAGGATGCATGGCGCGCGGCGCAAGCTTCGAATTCGATGCAGTCTTCGAAGCAACAATTCATGCCTTGGCCGTGAAACGGAACCATGGCGTGCGCCGCATCGCCGATGAGGGCTGCCTGGCCTTGCGCTTGCCACGGGTGGGCGGCTACCGTTCCTAAGAATCCCACCGGATGCGCGCTGAATTCCGCGAGGGCATTTGGCATAAGCTCGCGTGCGTCAGGAAAATTACGCGCCAAAAATTCATCGACGCTTTTGGCATCGCGCAGCGATGCGAAGCTTACCTCTCCGTGCTTCGGTAGAAACAGCGTTGCGGTGAAACTGCCGTCATCGTTTGGCAGCGCGATTAGCATGAAGTTGCCGCGCGGCCAGATATGCAGCGCATCGTTCGCCATGCGAAAGCTGCCTTGCGGGCCTGCCGGAATGGATAATTCCTTGTAGCCGTGCTCGAGGTCGATTTCGCCGGCCTGAATCAACCTTTGGGCTGACATCTCGCGGCGCACCGCTGAGCCGGCGCCGTCGGCGGCGAGCAGTGGCTGCATCGGCACGGCGAGAACCCGATCATTCTCGAGGTCGCGAATCTGCGCTGTATTGGCGCCGAAATCCGCAGCTTCGAGCCGATGTTGGAAATGCAGCTGCACGTCGGGTCGGCCGGCTGCGACTTCGATCAGCGCTTGGTTGAGCCGGTGCCGGGAAACTGAATAAATCACCTCATTGGGCCGCTGTCCGTAGGGTTGAAACGCGGTATCCCGATTCTCGTAGTGGATGAGGCGGCCGCGCATGGGCAACAAGGCCGCAGCGACACCGTCGAACACGCCCGCCGCCTTGAGGGCGTGAATTCCGCGATCGGCCAGCGCCAAGTTGATGGACCGGCCCGAGCCGGCCGGCAAGTGTCTCGGGTCCGGGCGCGACTCATACAATTCGATCTGCTCGCCGCGCCTGGCCAAGAGAATGGCGAGCAGCGCACCCGTCGGGCCTGCGCCGACAATGCGGATCACGGGACGCTGCCGCGCAACGCCCGCGCCAGAATGTCGATGGCGGCGAGGACATCGGCGAACGAGCTATAAAGCGGGATCGGCGCCAGCCGCAACACGTCGGGCTCGCGCCAATCGCCGATCACCCCCGCCGCCGTGAGGGCTTCCTGGCAGCGTTTCGCTTCCGCGGCGGGGCGCGCCAACCTCACGCTCAACTGGCAGCCGCGCTGTTCCGGGGATTCCGGGGTAATGATCTCCACTAGCTTGGGCAAATGCTCCTCAATGAGCTTCTGCATGAACCCCGTCAGCGCGATGGACTTGGCACGCAACGCGGCCATGCCGGCCCGCTGAAAAATTTCCAGCGACGCCAGCAGCGGCGCCGTGGACATAATGGGCGGGTTGCTGATTTGCCAACCTTGAGCGCCGGCGATCGGATCGAATTTTGAATCGTAGAGAAACCGCTCCGCTTTGTTGTGTCCCCACCAGCCGGCAAATCGCGGCAGCCTGAAATTCCTGGCATGCCGCTCATGCACGAAGCAGCCGCCGACGGCGCCGGGGCCGGCATTGAGGTACTTGTAGCTGCACCACACGGCGAAGTCCGGATTCCAATCGTGCAATTGCAGGGGTGTATTGCCGATTGCATGAGCCAGGTCGACACCCACATTGGCGCCGACTCGGCGCGAGGCCGCGATCAGCGCCGGCATGTCGAGCAGCTGTCCGGTAAGATATTGCACGCCGGGCAGAAGCACCAAGCCTAAGCGGCTGCCTTCCCGTTCGATGCGCTCGATCATGTCCTCGGTTCGTAAGGTACGTTCGCCGTGCCGCGGTTGAATCTCGATCAAATGTTGCGCGGCGTTCAGGCCGTGGAATTCGAGCTGGGAGACGACGGCGTAGCGATCTGACGGAAAAGCCGAACTTTCAATCAGAACGGTATTGCGCTTTGCGTCGGGCCGAAAGAAACTGACCATCATCAGGTGCAGATTCACCGTCAAGGAGTTCATGGCGACGACTTCGCCCTCCAGGGCGCCCGCCAATTCCGCGAGCGCCGGCGCGGCGCGCTCATGATAGGGAATCCACGGCCGTGCCGCTTCCGTGTGACCGAGCACACCGAGGCGCCGCCAATCGGCAAGTTCCTGCTCGATCATCGCGGCAGCGGACTTGGGCTGCAAGCCCAATGAGTGCCCGCCAAAGTAAAGCAGCTTGCGTCCTTGCGAATCGTGCGGGTGATGAAACTCCTGCGCGAATCCGGCGAGGGGATCCGCTGCATCCAGAGCCGCGGCTTGCGCGCGCATCTGATCTTGCGTGGTCAGGCGGGCGCCTGCATGACCGTGCCGCATACGCCGCACGTGCGTCGCGACAAGTTCGAATAAAATCGCGAAAAAATTTCCGGTAGCTGAGTTTCAATATTGCCGACCGCGACGTGCTCCAAATAAAGCTGATGCCCGCAGTTTTCGCAGTACCAAGAGAAGCCATCGAATTCCTGAGGACCGCGCCGCCGTTCCACGACGAGGCCAACGCTGCCGGCGGGACGCTGAGGCGAGTGCGGTACTTGCGCAGGCAAGAGGTACATTTCGCCTTCTCTGATCGGCACATCCACCAAACGGCCGTCTTGCACGGTCTTCAGCATCATGTTGCCTTCGATCTGAAAGAAAAATTCCTCGCTGGGATCGTGGTGATAATCCTTGCGTGAATTCGGTCCTCCGACCGCCATGATGATAAAGGCGCTGTCTTCAAAGAGCAGCTTATTGCCGACCGGGGGCTTGAGCAGGTCCCGGTTTTGCTCGATCCATCGACGTAAGTTGAAAGGTGGAATTGCCGACATGGCGCCATTATACCGGCGCTGAACTTCATTGCGTTTGGTACGGTCAAATGGGTCTGGAGGCGGTATGCGAGCTTTTTGGGTGACTGCGGGCATCGGAATGTTGTTTGGGCTGCCTCTATGGGCGGCCGATGCGGTCGTTGGTAGTCCATTCCCGGCCGTATGGAAGGAGCAGCGTCTCGAGTTCTCCTACATGGGCCGCACGGCACGCTATTCCTGCCAGGGTTTGCGCGACAAGATGCGCTCCCTGCTTCTGGACCTGGGTGCGCGGCGCGATTTGCACGTTGCGCTGCTGGGGTGCGACGAGTCAGCCCCCTTGGGCCGCGGGTATCTTGGCCCTCGCTTGAGCCTGATCTTTTCTTCGCCCGCATTGCCGGATGGATCCGCCAAACCCCTACACCCAGGCGATCTCTCGGCGGTGGATGCCCACTACGAACCGTTCACCCTGACCAGCGATGCGTTTCGAAACTACGGCGTCGGCGACTGCGAACTCGTCGAAGAGTTTGCGCGCGAAATCCTGCCGCGCTTGAGCGCGAGAAATGTAAAGCAGGACATCACCTGCGTACCATATCAGACGACCGGCAGCCGTTTCTTCGTTCACGGCGAGATCTTGCGGGCCGCTCGGATTCCGGGCGGCTAGGATTCTTTAGGCGGGGATACCCTGGGCGCTGCGCAGGGCACCTGCACGGGCTTGGCGTCGGGCACATCGAGGCGCAACGCCGTGAGACGATCTCCCCAGACGCAACCCGTATCAAGTCCCGTGACATCGGCGTTTCTGAAGAAACCCAGCGTTGACCAGTGACCGAAGACAATTCGCGAACCGCGCCAGCGCGCGGGGCGCGCCTCAAACCACGGGACGAGCGATTTTGTCTGTGCCTTTTTCGGCGATCCCTTGGCGCGAAGCGCCAAACGGCCTTCCCCATCGACGTAGCGCAGGCGCGTCAGACAGTTCGCGATGAAGCGCAACCGCTCTTCGCCTTGAAGAGATTCGTCCCAGCGATCCGGTTGGTCTCCATACAATCGTTCGAACAGTTTTTCCGGATTGCGCCGCAAGGCTTTTTCGAGTTCGTGGGCGCAGCTTCGTGCCTGACTCAAGTCCCATTGCGGCGCCAGCCCGGCGTGCACCATGCATACGTTCAGATTCGTATCCTCGTGCATCAGAGGCCGCTCCTGCAGCCATTCGAGCAGCGCGGCACGATCGGGCGCCGTCAAAATGTCATCGAGCGTGTCATCGCTGCGCAGCCGCGCCCCGCCATAGGCCACCGCCAAAAGGTGCAGGTCGTGATTGCCGAGAATGACCGTGGCGGCATCGCCCAAGGCGCGAATTCGGCGCAGCACTTTGAGAGAATCAGGGCCGCGATTCACCAGGTCGCCGACGAACCAAAGAGAATCTCGATCGGCGGAAAATTTCAGGATACCAAGCAGCTTGCCGAGCTCCGCGTCGCATCCTTGCACATCGCCGATCGCGTACAGCGCCATCCGGCTCCTTAGTGCAGTACGCCGGGCATCGCCAAACGGAACGGCGCGATGGGGGCATCGAACTGCTCGCCATTATCCGCCACCATTTGATAGCTGCCCTGCATTGTGCCGACCGGGGTTTCAATGACGGCGCCGGTCGAGTAGCGAAATCCCTGGCCCGGCTTCAAGTACGGCTGCTCGCCGACCACGCCATCGCCGCGCGTCTCCTTCACGTTGCCATTCGCATCCGTGATGATCCAGTGGCGCGTGAGCAGACGCGCCGGCACCTGTCCTTCGTTGCGAATCGTGATGGTGCATGAGAATACAAAACGCTTGTCGCGCGGGTCGGATTGCTCTTCGATGTACGAAGTCTCCACCTCGACGCGGATTCTGGGATTCACTGTCTCTGCCGCCGGGCTTTGCATGGGTTACTTCAAGCGTACCGCAAGCACGTCGCAATGTGCCGCATGCAGAACCGTGTCCTCGGTGAAATTCACCAAGATGCCCAAACCGTGGCGCACGCGGCTGCCAAGAACGATCAAATCGGCAGCTTCTTCTTTCGCAATGCGGAGGATCTCGGTTTTCTTGTTGCCCGCTTCGACTCGAGCGGTCACGCGCTCCAGCCCTAAGCGGGCCGACAATTCGTCCAGCTTGATCTTGGCACGCTGTTCCAAATCCTCTTCGATCTGCACCGTCGGCATCAATGTCTCACCCATGGGCTCGGCCGGCACGAATTCGACCACATGCAGCATCACCATTGCAGCGTTCGAGTGCGCGGCCATGTCGCGAGCCGCGGCCACGATCTGTTCGCTGGTGTCAGTCAGATCCAACAGTACCAAGATTTTCTTGTAGTCCGCCATACTCCTTTGAGTATAACCGAGAGTGATGGACGGCAAGCAGGCCGAATTGCGCGGGCGTCAGCGCTTCCGGCCGAAGCTGCGAGTCGATGCCGCAGGACTCAATTTCCTCCGCTGTGAGCAACCCCTTAAGACCATTGCTCAATATTTTGCGTCGGTGAGAGAACGCGGCCGTGACCAGCATGCGCAATACGCCCTCAGCGCCGATGTCGAAGCGGGGCTGAAGCGTTGGCCGCAGGCGGACAATGGCCGACCAGACTTTGGGCCGCGGCTGAAATGCGCCCGGCCCGACGTCGAACAGCTTTTCGACTTCGGCCACTGCAGCCAACATGACAGTCAAGCGACCGTAAGTTTTGTTCGAGGGCTGCGCGGTCATGCGATCCACGACCTCCCTTTGCAGCATGAAATGCATATCGGCGATTGCCGCACGCTGGGTTAGAAGGCGAAACAGCAGCGGCGTTGAAATGTTGTAAGGAAGGTTGCCGACGATGCGCAGCGGGCCGCCGTCCGCACGCAGCCGCCCAAAATCGGTGTGAAGCGCATCTTCAACATGCACGCGCAGACCCTTGGCAGCACGCGGGTCCTCTTGCAGCGATTGCGCCAGATCGCGGTCAATCTCGATGACATCCAGGCTGCGCACGCGCTGCAAAAGACGCCAGGTTAGGGCGCCGCGTCCGGGGCCGATTTCCACGACGCGGTCTTCCTCCGCAGGTGAAATCGAGTCGACGATTCGCTTTAAGACGCCCTGATCATGCAGAAAATGCTGACCAAAGCGCTTACGAATCGGCATGATCGTTACGCCTCAGACGGGCTCCTTGCGCTTGCCAGGTCGATGGCCAGCGCCACAGCGGCGCTCAGACTTCCGGTGTCGGCTTTCCCGGACCGCGCCAGCTTAAGCGCCGTGCCGTGATCCACGCTGGTGCGCAGGATCGGCAATCCCAAGGTCATGTTGACCGCATTCCCGAAGCCGACGTGCTTGATCACCGGCAGTCCCTGGTCGTGGTACATGGCGACGATCACATCCACAGTCTTCAGGAAGCGCGCCGTGAATGCGGTGTCGGCGGGGATGGGTCCTTGCAAGTTCATTCCCTCGACCTGGAGTTCCTCGATCACGGGATTGATTATGTCTAATTCCTCACGTCCCAAATGGCCGCCTTCGCCGGCGTGCGGATTTAACCCTAAGACCGCGATTCGCGGCGGCTGCAAAGAGAAATGCCGCTCCAAATCCATGTTCACAATGCGCAAGGTGGAGCGTAGCCGGTCGCGTGTGATGGCATGCGGCACGTCGCTCAAGGCCAGGTGGGTGGTGACCAGCGCCACCCGCAACTGATCATTGATCAACAGCATCACGGGCAGCGCCGCGCGGGTTCGTTCCGCGAGATATTCGGTGTGGCCGCTGAAGCGGTAACCGGCATCCATGAGCGTACTTTTCTGGACGGGCGCGGTCACCATGGCCGCAAACTCGCCGTTGGTGCAACCGTCGCAGGCACGATCGAGCATTTCGATCACATAGGCCGCATTGCGCACATCCGGCTGCCCCGGCACCACCTGGCAGCGCGTTGGGATGTGCATGACCTGAAGCGTGCCACTGCGATGCGGCTTAGGGAGCCGCGTGGGATCGTAGCGTTCGAGGGTTAGGGGCAGCCCGAGCGCCTCGGCAGTCGCACCGAGCAGCTCCACATCGCCGGCAACCACAAGATCGGCTTCCCAATCCCTTTGCGCCAGACTAACGCATGCGTCCGGTCCAACCCCCGCGGGTTCCCCCGACGTAATGACGATACGCGGTATGTACACCGCTGCGCGCGCCTACATCTTGGTTTCGATGAAGGCGTCATCTTTCAAGCGGCGCAGCCACAACTCCGTTTCCTCGTCCGCCTTGCTCTCGCGGATCGCTGCGAAGGCCTTTTGCCGCCGCACATCGTCGGTGCTGTCATAGGTTCGCGTGCCCAACATCTGCACGATGTGCCAGCCATAGCGGGTCTTGAAGGGCTCGGTGATCTCATTGGGCTGCAGGTCGGCAATCGCTTTGTCGAATTCAGGCACAAAAGTGCCAGGTCCGCTCCAGCCCAGATCGCCGCCATCGGGTGCGGAGCCCGGATCCTCGGACGAGGTCGAGGCGATGCCGGCAAAATCCTCGCCCTTGAGAATTCGCTCGCGCAGCTTGGCGAGTTTCTCACGCACGGTCGCATCGTCATCCAATTCGTTCGGCTTCATGAGGATGTGCCGCACGTGCAGCTGATTGATAATCACCGGCGCTTCGCCGCTGCGGCGCTCGTTGAGCTTTACGATGTGGTAGCCGCTGGGCGTGCGAACCGGTGTGCTCACTTCGCCCGGCTTCATTTTGACGACGAGGTCCAGAATGAACTGCGGAAGCTGCGCCCCTTTGCGCCATCCGAGTTGACCGCCGTCCAAGGCCGTTTGGCTGTTGGAGTTCGCAATGGCAAGTTGGCCGAAATCTTCGCCCTTGCCGGCCCGCGAGGCCACATCCTGCGCTTTGTGCGAGATATCCTCGAGCTGCTGCGGCGTGGCGGCGGCCGGCAGCGACAGCAGGATGTGCGAGACATTGAATTCATCGTTCGCCGCGGCGTTCTGCTCGCGCGCCATGTACTGCTCGAGTTCATGCGGCGAGACATTGATGTGCGCAATCACATCGCGTTGCCTCAGCGTGCTCAAGGTCAGTTCTTTACGCATCGACTCGCGATACACCTTGTAATCGACGCCTTGGGCCGACAGGGCCGTGGGCAACTGATCGAAAGGAATTTTGTTGCGCGCGGCGATTTCCTGCAGCGCGCCATTCAATTGTTCATCCGTGATCGTGAGCCCCACGTGCTTCGCGCGCTGCATTTGGATTTCCTGCAGCACCAATCGGTCGAGCACCTGTTGCTGCAACACGCTCTGCGAGGGGAGTTCGACCTTCTGTTCCTGAAGCCGCTTCTCGACCGACACCATTTGATCGTCCAGCTCGCTTTTGAGAACCAAGCCGTCGTTGACGACGGCCGCGATTCGATCCAGCAATTCGCCGTGAACACTGATGTCGCGGGTCTGCGCATGGGACGGCGACAGCAGCAGCATCTGTGCAACGACAATCGCACAGACTTGGAACACTTTACGCATAGGTCAAAATCCCAAACTACTCAAGGTTACTGGGCGCTCGGATCGCGGGTCGAATACCCACGGATCGACTGTTCCAGGAAGGAATCCTCACGCTTTCCGACCGAACTCAGGCCCGTCAGTTCCAATTGTAATGCAATCGAGGTGTCCAGTGTGCCCCCGGTGGTGGTGGTGCCGGGGCGGATACTCAGGTAGCGGCGCTGCACCAGCTGGACCTTGTAACAGCAGCTTTTATACTCAAAACCCGCGACTTGCTCGATGGTTTGACGGTCCTGGAGGGAATAGACCCAACGCCCCACCGTGTTCCAGTGCTCGGCGATCGGCCACGCAAAAGAGCCGTCCCATTGCTTCAGAATGCCTTCCTGGAACCGGTAGCCGATGTTGATCACCCGGCTGGGATCCGGACGGTACTGGACAGAAATTTCCGATTTCTCGGTTTGGGACGTGTACGGGTTCCATTGATAGTCAAGATTCACGCCCAGGTGCTTGTAGCCTGTCAGGACCACTTCCGCCACGATATCGGAGGCCGGGAAGGCACCGGGAGTCTGCGAGTTAAGTTGCTGGGTTTGCGTCAAACCGTAGCGATTGAGGGCGGAGATCGGCTCGCCCGGATAGTAGGGGACGAACGGCTGTCCGCGCGCAATCAACAGCGCATCGCCGGGCAATTCCAACGGATTGACGATGGGGACGTTCTGCCCGAGCAGCGCGGCAGCCGGATTCAAGGCATCGCTGGGCAGTCCTACGCGCGGGATCGAAAAATAGCGGATTTGGCCAACAGTGGCCGACAAGTACTGGGTCCCCGAGACGGTGTCGAACAAACGCGTCGTCACCGCCAGCGCGACTTGATTGGCGTCTCCGATCCGGTCCGATCCGACATAGCGATTGGTACGAAATAATTCCGTCAAGTTAAGATCGGGAAGTCCGCTGTCGAATATCGGCAATTCGTCTTGATTGCGATAGGGGACGTAGCTGTATACCAGCCGCGGTTCCAAGGTTTGAGTGCGCTGCCCCTGAGAGCCCGCTTCGCGCTCGAACACCAGGCCGGTATCCACGCGCGCATAGGGCAAGGCTCGCGTCGGTGTGCTCGGCAGGCCGAGACCGGCATCGTGCAAATCGTATTGGGTGAAGTCGTAGCCGATGGCAGGTTCGAAAAAATAACCCGGGCCGCGGCTCGACCAGCGTATTTCGGGCGACAAGTTCAATCGCAGGCCGGTGGGCCCGACGCCGCGCAGGAAATTGACGGCTTCGCTGTCGAACGCAAATTCAAAATTGCTGTTTTCGATCGGGTATAGGGCGGTTGCCTGCACGCGCGGCACCCGCGAGTAGGGCCGTTCGGAATCGACGACGGAGGTGTCGATGGTTTGAAAGTTTTGCAGCTGCGCGCGGATGCGCCACGCATCATCGTAATAAAGCACGTCCGCGCGGCGTTCCAAATAGGTCACGCTGGTCTGCTCGGTTCCCACAGCAAAGCTCTGGAAATAGTTGCTGTCGCTGACGCTCGTGATGTCGGTATCGAAACGCAGGCCATGCTGGATGTCGGTAACGTCGCTGTAATGCAGATAGCTGCGATCCTCGTGCAGCTGCTTGTCGTTCGGCAGAAATGTCGCGTCGAGATAGCCGTGAGAGCTTGCCGTCAAATAGCGAAAATTCTCCGCCAATTGCTCACCGCGCGCAGTCAACACGGCGGGCGTCACGGTCAAGTCGTAGTTAGGAGCGAGGTTGAAGTAATAAGGCACCTCTACGTCGAAACCATTGCTGCCGGAGTGGCCAAAGCTCGGAAACAGCACGCCGCTCTTGCGCTCATCTCCCAGCGGAAAGGAGATATAGGGCGTGTAGAAAACCGGCACGTCTTTGAAGCGCATGGTCACATGGTGCGCAACACCTTCCTGAAGCTTGGTGTCGAGGCTGATCTGCGAGGCGTTGAGGCTCCAATCTTCGTTCCCGACCGGGCAGCTGGTGTAATGGACATGATCCAGGGCCACTTTGCCGTCGGGATTTACATTGATGTCCTTGGCGAACCCGCGGCCGTTGCGATCCATGAGCTGAAAGAAGGCCTCGTTGAAGTTGGCGGCCCCCGCGGTTTCGTAGCTGCCGCTGTCGCTGCGCACCCGCAGCTTCGGGTCCAGAAAATCGACCTTCCCTTTGACATTCAATTTGTCGGCGTTGAAATCGTAGGTGACCGAATCAGCTGAGACGCTGCGTAGATCCTGTGTCACGGTCACCCGTCCGTTGAGCACGGTAGTGCCCTCGGCAATGCTGAGCACGGCGTCATTGGCCTCGATGTGAATCTGATGGTCGTCGGCGGCGATGCCAGGGGGCCGCGTGTAGGTAAACTTCGGCGGGGCGGGGCAGACGTCCGCGGCGTAACCTGCGGTGCTGGCGAGGCAGAAGAAAACCAATGCGGCTTGGAGCTGAGAAGCGCTGGACAAAATGCATCGCCTTAGTCGGTATACTCAAATCGCCGCATTTGCGGTCTGCGAATGGTCAAGCATGGATGTATTGGATGCAAGCGATTCCCGCCTGGCGAACTTGACGCAATGGGTGATCGGGGATTTGGGTTTTGCGGGCGCGGCGATCGCACCGGCGTCCGTGGATGCGAGCTTTCGCCGCTATTTTCGCGTGACCCGCGGCGCGGACACCTACATTGTGATGGATGCGCCGCCCGACAAGGAAGATTCGGGCCCGTTTCTGCAGGTGGCGAGACTCCTGGGAAGCCTTGATCTCAATGTGCCCATCATCCTGGCGCGCGACATGGAGCGCGGATTTCTGCTGCTGTCGGATCTAGGTTCGCGCCAATATCTCGACGCCTTGAGGCTGGACGGTGCCGCCGACGAGTTGTATGCCGATGCGCTCAAAAGCCTGCGCACCATGCAAACCGCCGCTGCCGGCATCTCGCGAGGCCTGCCTCGATATGACCGCGCGCTGCTTCTGCGAGAAATGGAACTCTTGCCGCAATGGTTCCTCACACGCCACTTAGGTTTGACGATTGAGGCGCCGGAACGCGCGATGCTCGACGGGCTGTTCGAGAGCCTGGTGGTATCCGCCGTTTCGCAGCCGGCCTGCTTCGTGCATCGCGACTATCACTCACGCAATCTTCTGGTCACCTTCGAGAACAACCCCGGCATCTTGGATTTTCAAGATGCCGTGTGGGGTCCTGTGACCTACGATCTGGCATCGCTATTGAAGGACTGCTACATCGCGTGGCCGCCTGCGCGCGTGCGGCAGTGGGTACTGCAGTATCGCGAGAGCCTGCTGGAAGCTGGATTTAAATTGGACGCCGATGCCGCGCAGTTCATACGCTGGTTCGATCTCATGGGCCTGCAACGGCACATCAAGGTGCTGGGCATTTTCGCCCGCCTGTTCTATCGAGATGGCAAGTCCCAGTATCTTAAGGATCTACCGCGCGTGGTCGCGTATGCGCGCGACACGGCTTTGAGCTACCCCGAAACCGCAGCCTTTGCGGAATTTATCATTGGCCGCATAGATCTTGCGTTCCCGGCCGCGCAACAGCGCGCGCTGGCCCAGCAACCAGGCTCCTAGGCATGGCGAGCGAGCGTCCGCGGGCGGCGATGATCATGGCGGCGGGGCGCGGCGAGCGCATGCGGCCGTTGACCGATACGACGCCAAAGCCGCTGCTGCGGGTGCGCGGGCAACCTTTGATCGAACGGCACGTGAAGCGCCTGGTGCAAGCCGGCATCGAGCGCATCGTCATCAATCTGGCATGGCTGGGCAGCCAGATCCGCGACTACCTGGGAGACGGCGCCCGCTTTGGCGCCGCCATCACCTACAGCGAGGAATCACCGCGCGCGCTGGATGCCGGCGGCGGTATCTTTCGTGCGCTGCCGCACCTCTCGCCCGGGCCGTTCGCGGTGGTCAACGGCGATAGCCACACGGATTTTCCATTCCAGACGCTGGCGATCGAGGCTAAGTACGATTCGCACCTCGTGCTGGTCCCAAACCCCAGCTATTTGAAAGGCGACTTTGGCTTGGAGCGCGGTGAAGCGCGCGTTGGCACCGCTGAGTTATTTACTTTCGGCGGCATTGCCGTTTATCGCAGCGCCTTCTTCGCCGGTTGCCAGGACGGCGTGTTTCCCATCATGCCGCTGTGGCGGCGTTCCATGACGGCGGGACTGTGTTCTGCGCAGCTTTATACCGGACCGTGGGAGGACGTCGGGACGCCGCAGCGGCTGGCCGATCTCAACGCGGCTTCCCTGAAGCCTTAGAGCACCTGGCTCAAGAGACGCACGCCTGCGCGGATGTCGCCCTCTTTCATGCGCGAGTAGCCCAGCATGAATCCATTCCTTCGCGGTGTGGACAAGAAGTACGGCGATATTCCATAGACGCCGACGCCGAGCGCGGCGGCGGCGGCAATCACCTGGCTCTCGGAAATCCGCGCGGCGGGCCACAGAGTGACGTGTGCGCCGGCGCCGAAGCCGGTCACTTCCACCCGATCGCCCAAGTATCTGGCAATGGCTTCGCGCAGCGTTTCCCGGCGCGCAGCGTTCCGGCGCCGAACGCGCCTCAAGTGACGCTCGTACAACCCGCTGGTAATGAATTCCGCCAATGTTTCCTGCTCCAGCGTCGCGGTGTGGCGGTCGCTCAGCCACTTGGCCGACGTGAATACGGAGACCAGCGGCTTCGGTACAATGAGGTAGCCGATGCGAAGCGCGGAGAACACCGTGCGCGAGAAAGTGCCGAGATAAATGACGCGCCCTTCCGCATCCAGGCCTTGCAGGGACTGCAGCGACTGATCTTCGTAGCGGTACTCACCGTCATAGTCGTCCTCTACCACCAAGCCATCCTTCCGTCTGGCCCAGTCGACCAGATTCAGGCGGCGGGGAAGGGAGAGAATGGCGCCGGTGGGAAACTGGTGCGAGGGCGTGACGAAGACCATGCGCGTCCGGTCCGGCAGCTTGCCGGGATCCAAGCCATCGCGATCGACCGGCATTGCCAGGATGCGCGCGCCGGCCGTGCGAAGAACTTCCCTGGTGCCTTGATAGCAAGGATCTTCAACGGCGATGCGATCGCCGCGGTCAATCAATACGCGTGCGACGAGATCCAAGGCCTGCTGCGAGCCGCTGACGACAATAACTTGCGACGGGTCGCAGAACACGGCGCGCGAGCGGCGTAAGTGCACGGAAATCGCCTCGCGCAGCGCGACGCTGCCGCCGGTAGGGCCGTAGTCCAGAGCGCGCACCGATGCCTTGCGCGCGTGGCGCAGCAACATACGGCGCCACATCTCAAACGGAAAAACCTCGATATCGCTGCGGCCGTAGGCAAAATCGTAGCGCAGACGCGGCGATGGCTTGCCCAGAAAATTCGCCGAAGGCTGGGCGCCGAGCGCCTGCCCGTAGCGGGACAATCGAATCTTGACGCGGCTGGCGCGGTGGTTGGTTCGGCCATCCGCCAGGATGTGGGCGACATAGGTTCCCGAACCCGCGCGGCCTTCGACGAAACCTTCCGCCAGCAACTGTTCATAGGCGAGCACCACCACGGTTCGGGAAACGTGCAGTTGCTCCGCCAACTCACGCGTCGAGGGCAGCCGCTCGGCGCTGCTCATGACGCGCCGCAGGATTGCCTGGCGAAACCAAAGATAGATCTGGCGCGAGAGCGGTTCGTCGGTCCTTAAAAGTGGTATTACGAATGACACAAATAGTGGATCTTTTAAAAGACCATAGCATCTTGCAGGATTTGTCGATGAAACTTTTGAAAGCCGCGATCGGCGCGCTGACATGTGCCTTGATCTGGGCTGCGCCCGCGACAGGGCAGCCGCGGCCCATAGCGGCCGAGCGCCGCGACGGGCAGCATGATTTCGACTTCGATATCGGTGTGTGGAAAACGCATTTGAGGCGTCTCGTTCATCCCTTGAGCGGCTCGAACGACTGGGTGGAACTCGATGGGACGACCGTCGTGCGCAAGGTGTGGAACGGCCGGGGCAATCTCGCGGAGCTCGAGACCGACGCCGCATCAGGGCATTTGCAAGTGCTGTCATTGCGCCTCTACGACTCCCGCGCGAGACAGTGGAGTCTCAACACGGCCAACGCCAACAGCGGCGGTTTAGGTGTTCCCACCGTAGGCGAGTTCAAGAATGGCCGCGGCGAGTTTTTCGACCAGGAGTCGATCAACGGCCGGACGGTTCTGGTTCGGAATGTCTGGTCGGATATTTCCGCAGATTCGTGCCGCTTCGAACAGGCGTTCTCGGACGACGGCGGCAAGACTTGGGAAGTGAACTGGATCGCGGTGGACACCCGCGTTAAGTAACGAGCTCGGTTAAGTAAGGAGCATGGATGAACATTCCCCGTAAGGCCTCGGTTATCTGCATTACGGTGGCGGCATTGGCTGCCGCCCACATGTCGCAGGCGTCGCAGGACAATCCGCCGCCTGCCCCGCTCAAGCCCAACTTGAGCGGCTTACACGACTTTGATCTGCGCGCCGGCGAATGGGTCTCGCATAACCGCCGCTTGAAAGAACGATTGGCGGGCAGTCACGAGTGGGTGGAATTCGACGGCACGCAGAGCTTTCGCCTGCTCATGGATGGCTATGCCAACGAGGACGAAAATGTTCTCAACCTGCCCAACGGCGAATACAAGGGTGTGACGCTGCGTGCGTACGATTCAAAAACCGGGCAGTGGGCGATCTGGTGGTTGGACGGGCGTACGCCGTTCGGCGACCTCGATCCCCCGGTGAAGGGCCGCTTCGTGAATGGCGTCGGCACGTTCTATTCAGACGACGTGCTGCGCGGCAAAACGGTACGCGTGCGTTTCGTATGGTCGAACATCTCGGCGGACGCTGCGCACTGGGAACAGGCTTTTTCGCCCGACGGCGGCAAGACCTGGGAGGTCAACTGGATCACGGATTTCAAGCGCCAGAGGTAGGGTACAATTGAGGGCATGTCCGAGCAACGCCCGACCCGCAGCGGCGAAAAATACCTGACGCCCCAAGGCTTTACCGCCATCAAGGATGGCATCAAGCAAACGCATTTAGCCGCCTCGAATCCGCGCAAGCCCGCGTGGCTGCGGGCGCCGTTGGCCACGGGCGCCGCCTTTGGCGCGGTCAAGCAAATCGTTCGCGAGCATCGCTTGAGCACCGTCTGCGAAGAGGCAAAGTGTCCCAATATCGGCGAATGCTGGAACGCGGGCACCGCAACCATCATGTTGATGGGCGCGGTGTGCACGCGCGCTTGCCGCTTTTGCGCCGTCGATACCGGCAACCCGCGCGGCTGGCTGGATGCGGAAGAGCCGCAAAACGTGGCGAAGTCGGTGCAGCTCATGCGTCTCAAATATGTGGTGCTGACCTCGGTGAATCGCGACGACTTGCCGGACGGCGGCGCGGCGCACTATGCCGCCGCGATTCGCGCCATCAAGACTCTGAATCCGGACACCGCGGTCGAGGCCTTGACGCCGGATTTCCAGGGCGTCGTCGCGGACGTGCATACCGTGCTCGACTCGGGGCTCGACGTGTTCGCACAAAATGTGGAAACCGTGCGGCGCTTGACCCACCCGGTGCGCGATCCGCGTGCAGGGTACGAACAGACCATCGAGGTCCTGCGCGCGGCGAAAATCTATAAGCCCGACGTGCTCACGAAAACCAGTTTGATGCTGGGATTGGGCGAGACGGATACGGAAATTCGCGAGACCTTGGCGGATCTGCGCGCGGCGCAGGTCGATGTGCTGACCCTGGGCCAGTATCTGCGCCCCACGCCAAATCATTTGGATGTGGAGCGATTCGTGACCCCGCAGCAATTCGACGACTACCGCCAGTGGGCGCTCGGGCTAGGGTTTCTCGAATGCGTTTCCGGTCCTTTGGTACGCTCGAGCTATCGCGCCGAGCAGGCGTTGGCGCGCAACAATGCGGGCCTGGACAACGCCAAGCTTGCGATCAAAGCTTCCGGTGCTTAAAGGTTCATGAACGAGTCCCCGCTGATTCGCCACCTCGGGCAGGCGCCGTACGAGCCGACCTGGCGGGCGATGCAGAAGTTTACCGACGAGCGGCAGGATGCGACGCGGGATGAGATCTGGTTCGTCGAACATCCTCCCGTATTCACCTTGGGGTTGAACGCCAGCCGCGAACACTTGCTCGCGCCGGGCGACATCCCCGTCGTGCAAATCGATCGCGGCGGCCAAGTGACTTATCACGGACCGGGCCAGCTGATGATTTATCCGCTGCTGAACTTAAGACGGCTCAAGCTGGGCGTTCGCGATCTGGTAGTGGCCCTGGAGAACGCCGTCATCGATTATGCGGCGAACTTAAGTATTGCGGCTTCGGGCTCGAGGAGCGCTCCCGGCGTATATGTCGAGGGCGCGAAGCTTGCCAGCATCGGGCTGCGCATTCGCCGCGGCGCCTGCTATCACGGTATGGCGTTGAACGTGTCGCTCGACCCGCGGCCCTTCGAGCGCATCAATGTGTGCGGCTTTAAGGATTTGCGTGTCACGCGGCTGGCGGATCTTGGGGTTCGCTCCAACGTGGAATCCGTGGCGCAAGATCTGACGCCGCATCTGCTGCGGCAATTGGGCTATGCACCGGCTCCCGCCGCTGCGCGCGCCGCCTACAGCGCCATGAGCACAGATTTGCAGGCGGTCAATTCCCGATAGATATTATCGAGCTGCTCGCGGCTGGTGGCGTTCACGGTATAGGTTAACGCCAGAAAATTGCCGTCTGCACTGGTGCGTGTCTTCACACGCGACTCAGGCATAGGCCCGGCGTGGCGCTCGACGATGGCTTGCGTGAGGGCACGCAGATCGCTGTCATGGCGGCCCATGACTTTGATGGGAAAATCACTGGGAAATTCCTGGGGCGTGCTGCTCATAACGCCGGCGTCTCGGCTAATTCGCGCACGTAATTGGTAAACGCGAGGTGGATGCGCTTGAACAAGGGGCCCGGAACGCCGTTGCCCACGGGCGCGCCATCGAGCTTGGTCACCGGCAATACACCGCGGGTTGAGAATGCCAACCAGATTTCGTCGGCGCCGCGCAGCGCCGATTCGGAGACGGAGGTGCTGCTGTTGCGCACCGACAGAAGGTCCGCGAGCTCTGTGACCACGTCGCGCGTGGTTCCCGGAAGTATATGGTGGCTGTTCGGCGGCGTTTGAATCGCGCCATTCTTTACGACGTGTACGGTAGTTGAAGATCCTTCGGTCAGCTCGCCATTTTCCAGCATGATGGTCTCAAACGCGCCGGCATCCGCGCTAAGTTTTTTCAGCAGAATATTGGCGAGCAGGGCGGTGGCTTTGATATCGCGCCGCGCCCAGCGGGTCTCGGTCGCGGTGACCGCGGCGACACCGTTTTCGAGCAGTGCATCGGGCAGCGGATCCAGCTCGGTGCAGTAAGCGAATAAAGTCGGCTTCAGCCCTTCAGGCCAGGCGTGATTTCGGCCGAACTCTGCGCCGCGGCTCACCTGCATATAAAGATGCCCCTGATCCGCGGAGTTTCGCGAAATCAGCTCCTGACACACGTGCGCCCAGTCGCCATGCGACATCGGGGCCGGCATGCGGATCCCGGTTAAGCTGCGATTCAATCTGTCCAAGTGCTGGCGCAGGCGAAACAGCCGCGATGCGTAAATCGGTACCACCTCGTACACCGCGTCGCCAAAAAGAAAAGCGCGATCGAAGGGCGACACCTTGGCCTCGGCGAGGGGCAGGTATGCGCCGTTCAAGTAGCAGACGGGCAGCGGACCACTCATGCGAACCAGAGCCGAATCGTGTCGATGAGCCGCCGCCACCAGCCGCCGGCCGCCACCGGTTTCAGAGGGTGCAACGCCAAGGTCGCCACGGCCTCTTTGCCGTTGAAAACATGCAGCGTGCCGACATTCGCATCCAATCCCAGCGGCGCAATCAACTTAGGCGTGACGTCGATGCTGGTTTTCACATCTGACTGGCCGCGCGCCAGGGTCATGTACAAATCATCCTTGATGCCTAACTCCGCAGATGGACTGGACGCCTTCCACACGTGCGTAGTGGCCAACACGGTGCCGCCCTTGACGAGAAGCTTGGTGTCGTAAAAGGTGAAGCCGTAGCCCAAAAGCGAAGCGCTTGCATTTTCGCGCGCCTTCATGCTGGTTGAACCGAGCACCACCGATATGAGCCGCATGCCTTCGCGGTGCGCCGAAGTGACGAGACAGAAACCCGCGGAATCGGTGTGTCCGGTCTTCAGGCCATCGACGCTCGGATCCTTCTCGAGCAGTCCGTTGCGATTCTGCTGCTTGATGCCGTTATGCTCGAATTCGCGTATCGAATAATATTTGTAGTACTGCGGGAAATCGCGAATCATGGCAATCGCCAGCAAGGACATGTCGCGCGCAGTGGTGTAGTGCTGCGGCGAGGGAAGTCCCGAGCTGTTCTCGAAATGCGAGCCGACCATGTTCAGGCTCGCGGCGGTCGAATTCATGAGCTGGGCAAACGTGTCTTCGGTACCGGCAATGCGTTCGGCCAACGCGATGGTCGCATCGTTTCCGGACTGCACGATCATGCCGAGAATGAGATCGTTTACCGACACCGGCTTTCCCAGCTCGATGAAGGTGCGTGAGCCCTCGGAGCGCCAGGCATGCTCGCTGACCGTGACCATGTCTTCGAGCTTGAGCTTGCCTATGCTGAGTTCGTGAAAAACGATGTAGGCAGTCATCAGCTTCGTCAGGCTTGCCGGCTCCATGCGCTCCGTCGCATTGCTCGCGGCGAGAACCTTGCCCGTCTGGTAATCGACGAGAATGTAGGAACGGGCGTCAACCTGAGGCGCCCCAGGAATGGCCATCCCGGCCACCAGCGGCGCGGACACTGCCGGGGTAGACGCGGAGGGTGCGGCTGCAGCTGCGGCAGCGTGTTTGTGATGAGGCTTCGCCGCCCAGCAGGTTGCGGAGAAGACTGCAGCTATGACTAAGCTAACAAGAACAGAACGAAACATGGTTAGTGCACACCCTAAAAGAAGCGGAGTAGTTTACGGGAGTATCGCCGCCCGGCAATAGCGATTAGTCGAGTGCAAGATGCGCGTCGTTAACGCCAACGTGCTCGAGAGCCGCGACGATGCGATCGAATTCGGCAACGCTCGGAACAGGACCGATGCGCACCCGGTACATCTTGCGGCCCGCAATTTCATTGTCGCGTACGAATACTTTGCCATAGCCGCCGCCGCGTAATTTTTCCATGAGCCGGTCGGCGTTTTTCGGATCGCTGAAGGCGCCTGCCTGAATAAAGAGCGCGCGCGGGACCGGAACAGTGGAGACGGCGCCGGCCGCCGGGTCCGAGGCTGCCTCAGCCGCCGGTGAAGCCGCCGATGCCTGCCTCGGCTGCGGCGCCTCAGCTGCGGCGGTGAGGGGCGTCGCGGTCAGCGGCGCGGCATTGGGTGCGGCATTCGGGGACGCGGTGGGGGCCGTAACCTGCGCCACCAACGGTGTGTCGGCCGACACAGGCTCGAGAGTGCGTACCTCGACCATGGCGGTGCCGTTGCGCAGCATGTCGAGCTTGGACGCCGCGGTGTAGGAAAGATCGATGATGCGATTGCCCACGAACGGTCCGCGATCGTTGACGCGCACCACGATGCTGCGTCCGTTTTGCAGATTGGTCACGCGCACATAGGCCGGCAAAGGCAGTGTCTTGTGCGCGGCTGTCATGGCATACATGTCGTAGGTCTCGCCGGTGGAGGTTCGGACCTTGTGGAAGCCAGGTCCATACCAAGACGCGACGCCGCGTTCCACGTAACCCACGCCCGAGGAGAGCACGAAATAGCGCTTGCCCATCACGTCGTAGAATGGCGGATTGCCATTCCGGGAGCGCGGTTCGACGCGCGGCACCATGTCGACAACGGAGTCAGCCGGCGGCGGCCGCTCCGTCGGCGGCGAGGGCGATGGCACCGGCGTGGCGCTGGGAGTCTCGCCGCGCGGCGGCGCGCTGAAGCAGGCAGCCATTCCCGCCGCGATCAGAACGCAGAGCGGCAGCGCCAGCGCTCGCGATAATTTCACGGCGTCGTCGCGGTTGTGGCCAACGGTGCGGCCTCGTTCGCCAGCATGCGCTGTTTCATTGCAGTCGCAAGCTCATAGACGGCCATGGCATACAGCGGGCTGTGGTTGTAGCGGGTGATCACGAAGAAATTGTTGTAGCCGACCCGCCAGTGAACGCCGTCCGGTTCGTCGGCGGCAATCAAAAGCGCAGGCGCCTCGGGCGGCAGCGAGGTATCGAAGCTGACTCCTTTCGCTTCGAGCGAGGCGATGGTTTCGGACAGCGCCAATTTGCGGCCATCCAAATCGCCGGCCTTTTCCGCAGGTACCGTGGCCTCTTCCAAGACCGGTTCGCCGGTATTCCAGCCGTGCTCTTTCAAATAGTTGCCGACGCTGGCGCAAACATCCGGCCAGTCGTTCCATAGATCGATGCGGCCGTTGGCATCCGCGTCCACCGCGTAGCGCCGGTAATTCGAGGGCATGAACTGCGGGGCGCCCATGGCACCGGCATAGGATCCCTTCAAGGTCTTGGGATCAAGGTGCGCATCGCGCGTCAGGAGCAGGTATTGCTCCAACTCGTCGCGAAAGAATTTTTCGCGCGGCGGATAGTCGAAAGACAGCGTCACCAGCGCGTCAAGCACCCGGTAGGTCCCTGTGAGGCGTCCATAGTAAGTTTCGACGCCGAGGATGGCCGCGAGATATTCCGGTGCGACGCCGCTCTTGATACTGGCTTGGTCGAGTGCCTGGCGATGCGCGACCCAAAATTCAGTGCCTTCGCGGATGCGCCGTTCATTCAGAAAGATCGGACGATATTCGTACCAAAGTTTGGCCTTCTCGGCAGGCTTGGACATGGCGTCGATGATCGCCGTTTGGCTGGCCGCCGACTTCAATAGCTTGCGCAGCGCGCCTTTCTTGAAGCCGTAAGCCGTGGACATGTGAGCGATGAATTCCTTGACCTCGGGGCGCTTGATGTCGATCGCAGCGGCGGGTTCGACCCGAAGCAACAGAAGCGCTGCGCAAATGAGCGCGGCTGCCGCAAGTCTGGTTCGCATGTGCTTCAAGACCCTATCAGTTTGCGGTGCGAATGCAGCGCCATGAGGATGCCGAAGCCGGCGAGGAGGGTGACCATGGAAGTGCCGCCGTAGCTGATCAGGGGCAAAGGCACGCCGACCACCGGCAAAATGCCGCTGACCATCCCTGAATTGACGAACACGTACACGAAGAAGCTCAAGGCGATGGCGCCGCCGGTCAAGCGCGCGAAGGTGCCTTGCGCCTGCATAGCCAAGTACAGCGCGCGCCCGATCACCAGGCCATACAGCGTCAGAATGAATAGTTGTCCCATGAGCCCAAATTCCTCGCCGATGACGGCAAAGATGAAATCGGTGGAACGCTCGGGGAGAAATTCGAGCTGCGCCTGGCTGCCCATCATGTAGCCCTTGCCGAAAGCACCGCCGGAGCCAATGGCGATTTGCGACTGGATGATGTGATAACCGGCGCCCAGCCGATCGGTCTCGGGATTGAGAAAGGTCAATATGCGCTGGCGCTGATAATCGTGAATGAAATGCCACGCGCCCCAGGCGGCGCCGCCCAGCAGCGGAATGGCGATCAGGATCAGCCGGATCTGCAATCCAGCCAACAACATGACGATGAGGCCGGATGCCGCAATCAGCAGGGCTGTGCCCAAGTCCGGTTGCGTCACGATCATTGCCGTTGGGATACCGATCAGGACTCCCATGACAATCAGGTCCAAGAAGGTCGGCGGCAGCGGCCGTTCGTGCATGTACCAGGCGCACGCCATCGGGACCGCGAGCTTCATGATCTCGGAGGGCTGAAAGCGCATGAAGCCGATGTCGAGCCAGCGTTGCGCGCCTTTGCCCACATGGCCGGTTACGTCGACCACGATCAACAGCAACACCCCGATCACATAGGCGATCGGCGCGAACATGCGCAAGTATTGCGGCGTCGCGAACTTGGCGAGGGCCAGCATGGCCGCAACTGCGATGCCGATATTCACCAAATGGTGCTGCACCATTTTCCAGTTCTGACCCGACGCGCTGTAGACCACCAAAATGCCTATCACGACAATGATGGCCAATACGCCGGTCAAGGGGCCGTCCAATCCCAGCGCACGCAGGGTGCGGCCGCCGGCGGTTAGCGTGCGGCGGGTTCGGGACGGTGAGAATTCATCGTAGATCATGGTTCAACGCTCATGCACTTTGTCCATGACACTGACGAGCACCGGCCACAGCAGCGCGCCGATGAAGGGCGCAAGCCAGCGGCTGAAGCTCGTTACGGGATTGCCGGTGGCGCCGTCAACCCAGAAAAGAACGAATTGATAGCCCGTGAGCAGCGCGAACACCACGAGACATTGCGACAGCATCGAGAACACTCGAATGCGCAGCCGCAGATTGGTGGCCCAAGCCCCCATGAGGGTGAGCGCGAGCGCATGCTGTCCCAAGACTACGCCGTTAGTCACGTCGAGCGCCAACCCTGAGAAGAAAGCCAACGAGAGCCCGCCGGCGCGGGGCGACTCGATGCACCAATAAAACACCACCAACACCAGGAAGTCGGGACGAAACGCGTCGAGCACCGCCGGCAGCGGTACCACCGCAAGCGCCAGTGCGACCAGCGCAGAGAGCGCCATGGGCACGCGCCGGATTCGCGTTTCGCGCATCATTTCTTCGGCACCGGCGCGGGTTTGGGTGGCGGCGGCAACTCTGCAGCCTGCGGTTTGAGCCACACGAAGAGCAGTTCCCTGGAACGATCGAGTGCCGCCGCGGGTTTGACATCGACGTCGGCGAGGGATTGCGCCGGATCGCGCTTGACCTCCGCGATCGTGCCAACCGGGTAGCCGGCGGGAAATCCGCCGCCGAGGCCGGAAGTGACCAATAAATCGCCGGCCACCACATCTGCGCTGGTGGGCAGGTAGGGCAGCTTCAGCCGATTGGTATCGCCGGTCCCCACCGCCACGGTGCGCAAGCCATTACGATTGATTTGCACCGGGATGGCGTGCGCCGCGTCGCTGACCAGAATCACTTCGCTGGTCAGTTGTCCGACGCGCGCGACCTGGCCGAACACGCCGCCTGAATCGAGCACGGCCTGTCCTACATAGATGCCGTCCCCCGCGCCCTTGTCCACCAAGACCCGCTCGCGGAAGGCATCCAGATCCACATTCATGACATCGCCGACAAGGAAGCGATCGGTCACGCTCGCCGTGTTTTCGCGCAAGGCGCGCAGTCTCTGCGTCTCCGCTTCCAATGCCTCGTAGCGTTGCAACCTGAACTGCGCCACGCGCAGCTCCGCTTCGAGCTTGCTCTTGTCGGCACGCAATGCGTCGCGCGTGCTCACGCTGTCGCGAAACCAGTGCCAGCCTTCGAAGGGCGAGGCGACGGCAATTTGCACGGGATAGGCGACCACCGAAAGCAGCCGGCGGATTTTCCCCAGATGATCGTAGCGTTTGTCGACGATGATCAGCGCGAGGGCGAGCAAAGAGTACAGCACACAGCGGAACAACAGTCCCGTGGTTCGACCGGAGGCGTCGGTACTACGAAAGGCGACCATGGGCGGAAGAATCCCTCGTCGCTTGCATTACTCCAATCCGAAAATGCCGGGTCCGTGTTCCTCGGTGAGCTCGAGGATGCGTCCGCCGCCGCGCGCAACGCAGGTAAGGGGGTCATCCGCGATCACCACCGGCAAACCGGTTTCTTCCATGAGCAACTTGTCGACGTCGCGCAGCAACGCGCCGCCGCCCGTCAGCACGATGCCGCGTTCCGCGACGTCGGCGCCGAGCTCAGGCGGAGTTTGTTCCAGCGCCTGCTTGACCGCGCCGACTATGCCTTGCAACGGTTCTTGCAGCGCCTCGAGAATTTCGTTGGAATTTAAAGTGAAGCTACGTGGCACGCCTTCCGACAGATTGCGGCCTTTGACGGAAATCTCGCGCACCGTTTGACCGGGATAGGCGGAACCGATTTCCAGCTTGATGCGCTCGGCCGTGGCCTCGCCGATCAGGATGCCGTAATTGCGCCGCACGTAATTGGTGATGGCTTCATCGAATTTGTCGCCGCCGATGCGCACGCTTGCGGCGTACACGATGCCGTTCAGGGAGATGACCGCAACCTCCGAAGTGCCGCCGCCGATGTCGAGGACCATGGAGCCGCGGGCCTCCTGCACCGGCAGCCCGGCGCCCACGGCGGCCGCCATCGGCTCAGGGACGATGTCCACGCTGCGCGCACCCGCCCCCTCGGCGGATTCCTTGATGGCGCGCCGCTCGACCTGGGTGGATCCAAAGGGTACGCACACCAGTACTCGGGGGCTCGGGCTCAAAAAGCGGTTGCCGTGCACCTTCTTGATGAAGTACTGCAGCATTTTTTCCGTGTAGGTGAAATCCGCGATCACCCCGTCCTTCATGGGGCGAACCGCCGTGATATGGCCGGGCGTGCGGCCCAACATGTTCTTGGCCTCGACCCCGACGGCGACGATGATCTTGCCGCCACGGGTGGGCTCATCCTGCACCGCGACCACCGAAGGTTCGTTCAGAACGATGCCGCGTTCGCGGACGTAAATGAGGGTGTTGGCAGTGCCAAGATCGATTGAGAGGTCATTGGAGAAATAACCTCTAAGGCGTTTGAACATGGGGTATTTTTCGTGAACTTTTGGGGTTAAAAAAAGATCGGCTAATGTAACAACCGACACGACATATCACAAGGCAACGTGTATCATCCCTGAAGCTTAATTTGCGTGAGTTGCTGCGCATTTTGAGCACCAACCCTATGAGCCTCACCCGTCAAGACGTCGAAAAAATCGCGCACCTTGCGCGCTTGTCCATCACTGCGCAGGAGATGCCGGTGTATGTGAGCAGCTTGTCGAGCATCGTCAACTTCGTCGATGAGTTGTCGCGCGCGGACACCGAGGGCGTGTTGCCGATGGCGCATCCGCTCGACGGGCAGCATCAACGTTTGCGAGTCGACGCGGTCTCGGAGACAGACCATCACGAGAAATACCAACGGAACGCGCCGGCCGTGACCGCCGGCCTGTACGTGGTGCCGCGGGTGATCGAGTAAATTAAAGGCTATTCTTGACGGATGTTGCATAACCTTTCTATCGGCGAACTCGCCGACCGCCTCATAAAGCGGCAGATTTCGAGTACTGAACTCACCCAGCACTTCTTAGGCCGGATCGAGCGGTTGAATCCTGCGCTCAACGCAATGATCACCCTGACCCAGAAGCAGGCGCTGGCCGATGCGGCGGCCGCCGATGCCCGACTGGCGGCGGGAGAGCGGGGTCCATTGCTCGGCATCCCCCTCATTCATAAAGACATTTTCTGCACCGACGGGGTCAAGACCAGCTGCGGCTCGCGCATGCTGGATAACTTTGTCGCGCCATACGATGCGACCGTGGTGGCCCGCCTCAAGGCCGCGGGCACGGTCATGCTGGGTAAGTCCAACATGGACGAGTTCGCCATGGGCTCATCCAATGAAACCAGCTACTACGGGCCGGTCAAAAATCCCTGGGACACCAGCAAGGTGCCCGGCGGCTCTTCGGGTGGTTCGGCCGCCGCCACTGCCGCCCGCCTGACCCCGTTTGCCACCGGCACCGACACGGGCGGTTCGATTCGCCAGCCAGCCGCCCTGACCGGCGTGACCGGACTCAAACCCACCTACGGCCGCGTGTCCCGCTACGGCATGATTGCCTTCGCGTCCAGTCTCGACCAAGCCGGCGTGTTCACGCGCAGCGCCGCGGATGCAGCTGCGGTGCTCCAAGCGATGGCCGGATTCGATCCGCGCGACTCCACCAGCGTTGATGTGCCCGTACCCGACTATTCCAGCGACTTGAGTCAACCGCTCAAGGGCATGAAAATTGGCTTGCTGCGGGAGTTCTTCGAGGGCCTAGAGCCGCGCAACGCGGCCCTGCTCGAGGACGCCTTGAATATCTATACGGGCTTGGGTGCGGAAACATTTCAGGTGAGCCTGCCGCATTTGCCGCTGTCGGTGCCCACGTACTATGTTGTGGCCCCGGCGGAGTGCTCCTCGAACCTGTCGCGCTTCGACGGGGTGCGCTATGGCTACCGCTGCGAGAATCCAAAAGATCTGATGGATTTGTACAAGCGCTCGCGAGGCGAGGGCTTCGGCGCCGAAGTAAAGCGGCGCATCATGACCGGCACCTACGTGTTGTCCGCCGGCTACTTCGATGCGTACTATTTGAAAGCGCAGAAGGCGCGGCGTCTGATCACAGATGACTTTAGGGCGGCGTTTGCCAAGGTCGATCTGGTGATCGGCCCGACCACGCCGACGCCGGCCTTCGATATCGGCGCCAAGATGGATGATCCTGTGCTCATGTATCTGAACGATATCTACACAATCGGTGCCAACCTGGCGGGGCTTCCCGGCGTATCGGTGCCCTGCGGCTTCGTCGACGGCTTGCCCATGGGATTGCAGCTGATCGGACCGCACTTCGCAGAGGCGAAATTGTTGAACGCTGCACATCAATATCAGCAAGCCACGGATTGGCACACGCACACACCGCGCGGGTACGCGTGATGAGCGACTGGGAAGTTGTCATCGGGCTGGAGATTCACGCGCAGCTCGCTACAAGATCGAAGATTTTCTCGGGATCGCCGACCGCGTACGGTGCGCCGCCAAACACTCAGGCCGATTTGGTCGATTTGGCCTACCCCGGTGTGCTGCCGGTGCTCAATGCCCGCGCCGTGCAAATGGCGGTGAAGTTCGGACTCGCGGTTGGTGCGACAGTGGCGCGCCGCTCCGTGTTCGCGCGCAAGAATTATTTCTATCCGGATTTGCCGAAGGGCTACCAGATCAGCCAGTACGAGTTGCCCGTGGTCGCCCGCGGTTCGCTCAACATCATGCTGGACGACGGCGCGGTCAAGACCGTGGGTATTACGCGCGCACACCTGGAGGAAGACGCCGGCAAATCGCTGCACGAGGGCCTTGCGAATGCCTCCGGAATCGATCTGAATCGAGCCGGCACGCCGCTGCTCGAAATCGTTTCCGAACCCGATATGCGATCGGCCAAAGAGGCCGTCGCGTACATGAAGAAGATTCACACGCTGGTTCGATATCTGGAGATCTGCGACGGCAACATGCAGGAAGGCTCGTTCCGCTGCGATGCCAATGTGTCGGTGCGGCCCCGCGGTCAGGAGAAATTCGGCACGCGCGCTGAAATCAAAAACTTAAACTCATTCCGCTTCGTCGAGAAGGCGATTCAGTACGAAGTGGCGCGGCAGGTCGAGCTCATCGAGAGCGGCGGCAAGGTCGTGCAGGAGACCCGGCTGTACGACTCCGACAAGGATGAGACCCGCCCGATGCGCTCCAAGGAAGAGGCCAACGACTATCGCTACTTTCCCGATCCGGATTTGTTGCCGGTCGAAATCGATGAGCCGTTCATCGAGGCGGTGCGGGCGACGCTGCCGGAGCTCCCGGACCAGAAGGCGGCACGATTCGCGCGCGACTTCGGTCTCTCACCCTATGATGCCGGCGTGTTGAGCGCCAGCCGCGAACTGGGCGCCTATTTCGAAGCCGTGGTCGCGGGATTGAGTGCGAGCCAGGCGAAGCTCGCGGCGAATTGGGTCATGGGGGAACTGTCCGGCGCGCTCAATCGCGACAGCGTCGATATCGAGCGCTCCCGGATCGACCCGGCGCAACTGACCGGTCTATTGAATCGCATCGTCGACAATACGATTTCGGGCAAGATCGCCAAGGAAGTGTTCGAGGCCATGTGGTCCGAGGGCAAAGCGGCTGATGCCATCATCGAGGCCAAGGGCTTGCGTCAGATCACCGATGCGGGCGCCATCGAAAGCGTGATCGATGCAGTCATCGCCGCGAACCCGAAGCAGCTGGCGGACTATCGATCGGGCAAGGACAAGCTGTTTGGTTTCTTCGTCGGTCAAGTGATGAAGGCAACGGGCGGCAAGGCCAATCCCGCGCAGCTCAACGATCTGCTGAAGGCCAAATTGGGCGGCGGAAATGCATGACCGCGACACACTGCACCGCTTCTTATTCGACCATTTTCCCATTCGGGGACATCTGGTCCACTTAGACGCGGCGTGGCGCGCGTTGATTGAGCATCGCGAGTATCCGGATACGATTCGCGAGACCTTGGGGGAGGCCGTCGTTGCCTCGCTGTTGCTGGCTGCCACCATCAAGTTCGACGGTGTGTTGTCCTTGCAGTTGCAGGGCGACGGACCGATGCATTTGCTGCTGGCACAGTGCACCAGCGGCCTAGGGGTGCGGGGTCTCGCCCGTTACCGCGAGGGCGCCGGCAGCGCGCAGAAGATCAGTGAACTAACCGGCAACGGCAATCTCACGGTTACCCTGGAGACCGAGGAAAGCGCGCAACGCTATCAGGGCATTGTGCCCATTGAGGGCGAGCGCCTCGCCGATTCATTGCAGGCCTACTTTCAGAATTCAGAGCAATTGCCGACGCGCCTGTGGCTGCATGCGGATGCACAGGGCGCATCGGGCATGTTGCTGCAGAAACTTCCCGGCGCAAGCTCGCTGCCGCCTGCCGACGCGGCGCTGGTCGAGGACGCTTGGCGGCGCGTGCAGTTCGTAGCGGATACACTGACGCCGGAAGAGCTGCGCACTTTGGCCGATGCGGAGATTCTGCACCGATTGTTCAATGAAGACGATCTGCGCTTGTTCGAGCCCTCACCGGTTTATTTTCGCTGCCGTTGTTCCCGCGAGCGCGTGGCCGGCATGCTGCAGGGACTGGGCGAAGCCGAAACCCGCAGCGTGATCGCTGAACGCGGCAAGGTCGAAGTGCACTGCGATTTTTGCAATCGCGCCTACGTGTTCGACGCGGTGGATGTCGAACAACTGTTCAAAGCACCCGTGGCTGCCGATAGCGGCGGTCACGCCGGCACGCGCGTTCACTGACGTTACGACGACGCGGCGAGACACGGCGACGCGACCTCAACTAGTCCTAATAGTCGCATTGCTGACGGTCGCAGTGTCGATGGACATCGCGCGGGCCCAGGACAGTGTCGATCGACCTCAAGACGGCGTCGATCGACTCCGAGACAGCGGCCGTAGCGCCTACAACAAGCCGTTCTATTCACGCAGCTTTGATCCGATGCCCTCGGCTGCCTCCCTGACCGCGCTGGGACGGCAGCTATTTGCCGACCCCGCCCTGTCCGCTTCGGGAAAAATCGCCTGCGCGACCTGCCATGATCCGAAGCACGATTTTGGGCCGCCCAACACCCAAGCTGTACAGCGCGGTGGCGCGGATGGACGCAGCTTCGGCGTGCGTGCCGTGCCCTCTCTCAAGTACACGCAGAGCACGCCGCCGTTCACCGAACACTTCATCGACGATGACGGCGATGACAGCGTCGATCAGGGGCCTGCCGGCGGACGCACTTGGGATGGGCGTTCCCAGTCCTTCCACGATCAGGCGCGCCTGCCCCTGTTCTCATCCTTTGAGATGGCCAACAGGGATTCAGATGCCGTGGTAGCGAAGGTGCAGGCAGGCCACGCAGAGGAATTTCGCGCCGTGTTCGGCGCAAAGGTCTTTAATGACAGCGCACTGGCGTTCAAGGGCGTGCTCATGGCACTCGAGGCCTATCAGCAAAACCCGGCAGAGTTTTACCCCTACAGCAGCAAGTACGACGCCTTCTTGAGACATGAGGCCTCGTTGAGCGCGCAGGAATTGCGGGGATTGGCGGCCTTCAACGACTCCGAACGAGGCAACTGCGCTCGCTGCCATCCGAGCGCGAAGATCAAAGGTGCGTTTCCGCAGTTCACCGACTTCGGTTTCGCTGCGATCGGGGCGCCGCGCAATTCAGGTATTCCGGCCAACGCCGATCGCCGCTACTACGACTTGGGATTGTGCGGACCTCTGCGCACTGATTTGCAGGATCGGCACGAATACTGCGGGCTGTTTCGCACGCCTTCGCTGCGAAATGTTGCGCGTAGGCCGGTGTTCCTGCACAACGGCGTGTTTCATTCGTTGAGCGATGTGGTGAGGTTTTACGCTGAGCGGGACACGAAACCGGAGAAGTGGTACCCACGCGCGCCGGATGGCGGCGGTTTGAAATTCGATGATTTGCCTGCGGCCTATATTGCCAATGTGGACACACAGGCGCCATTTGATCTTCAGCCGGGCGACTCGCCCCGGTTAAGCGAGCAAGACATCCAAGATGTCGTCGCGTTCTTGCAGATCTTGAGCGACGGCTATTTGGCCGAGCACTGGTAGCTCGTTCGCGAAGAAATTCAGTGCGCTTTCGGCGTGGAGACGCAATGCGGGAAGTCCCCACTCCGAAGGTGCGAGCAATTGAACGACGGCGCTCGCCGTCCGAAGGGCGGTATGATTTCGGAACCAGGAGGAAGCTATGATCAGGCGCAAACAGCGCATTGCAATGCGCGATTTTTCGCAATTGTCCGAAGAGGACGCCGAGACCGCCGCCAAGCATCGAGTCAATGGCCGCGACTTGAATCTTTTTAGAGTGTTGATGAACCACCCGGACCTGGTGCGGCGCTGGACCGTATTCGCAGGTCACGTGCTGCGCAAGCAGACATTGCCGCCACGCGAGCGGGAACTGCTCATTCTGCGGATCGGCTGGTTGAATCAGGCGGAATACGAATGGGCGCAGCACGTCGAGATTGCCAAGCGCGAAGGCATCAGCGAAGCGGAAATCGAAGGCGTCAAGCTGGGCCCGACGGGTCCTTGGAGCCCCGAGGATGCCACCTTGCTGCAGGCGGTGGATGACTTGTTTGAGAACTCCGTGGTCTCCGAGCCGACGTGGACCGCGTTGGCGAAAAAGTTCTCCACCGAGCAAATGATCGATCTGGTTTTCACCATTGGCCAGTACAACTTGGTTTCCTGGGCTTTGAATAGCCTCGGGGTGCCGCTCGATGACTATCTGCCAGGAGCGAAACGGTGAGACTTCAAGGGCGTCGCGCTGCCGTGGACGGCGGTCAGAGCGCGCGAATCGGCTAGACTCGTCGCGCCTATGAACACTTCGCACCATTGAACACATCGCCGCCACCCGGCTCCTTCGTCGCAGGCGTCTTTGGAAACAGCCACGGATCGCGGCGCTACAAGCTTTTCGTTCCGTCCCGACATGCCGGAAAGCCGTTGCCGCTGCTGGTGATGCTGCACGGCTGCCTGCAGGATCCCGATGATTTCGCGCTCGGCACGCGAATGAATTTAATCGCCGAGGAGCAGCGCATCTTCGTCCTATATCCAGAGCAATCCGAAACGGCAAACCAGACTCGCTGCTGGAATTGGTTCAACGCGGCCAATCAACAGCGAGATCAGGGCGAGCCCTCGATCATCGCAGGGATGACGCGCGAGGTGATCGGTTCCCACAACATCGATGCGCGGCGCGTGTACATTGCCGGCATGTCGGCCGGCGGCGCCATGGCCGCCATCATGGCGGCGACTTATTCGGATCTGTATGCCGCTGTTGGAATTCATTCGGGGATGCCCTATGGCGCGGCCCAGAATTTCTTCGCCGCGATCGCCGCGATGAAAGATGGGAACGCCCTCGGCATGCGGCTGCCGTCCAAGATCATTCCGCTGATCGTGTTCCATGGAGACCAGGACATCATGGTGAACTCGCGCAATAGCGAGCAGCTCATCTCCCAGTGGCTGGGCGGTCCTGCTCTGAGCCAGAGCCAGCACACCTCGTCTAACGCGAGTGAAGGCAACGGCCGCGCCTTCACACGCACGGTTTATCGAGATGGCGCAGGCCGCACCGTGGCAGAGAATTGGTTGGTCCACGATGCCGGACATGCGTGGTCGGGCGGCGGCTCCGCCGGGAGCTTTGCGGACCGTTTAGGACCTGATGCCAGCCGCGAGATGGTGCGGTTTTTCTCTGAGGTCTCCCAAGGTGCGGCAAGGACGGAGAGAGGCGGATTGCTCAAGCGCCTCAAGGAACGGCTGCGCATCGCGGGGGATCCTAAAGCAGTCTAGCGCCGGGCTTGCAGCCAGGCCGTGAGGGCTGCGGGAACGCTCTTGCGGGTCTTACCGCCGACATATAGGCCGATATGCCCGGCATCCACTTCCAGAGACTCGTAATCCTTGCTGCCGATGTGCGCACCCAGAGGAATGCTGGCGCTCGGCGGTACCAGATGATCCTTCGATGCAAAAATGTTCAGCACCGGCACTGTGAGATCTTTGAGGTGCACCCGCCGGCCGGCCAGCGTCAGTTCGTCGCGGATGAGCCGATTTTCCTGGAAGAACCACTGGATGAATTCGCGAAACGCCGTGGCAGGCTGATCGGGACTGTCGAATATCCATTTTTCCATGCGCATGAAATTCTCGAGCTGCACCCGATCTCCCTGCATTTGCAACAGATTGACGTATTTCTGCTGAGTGAGCCGGAACGGCATCAAAGACAGATAGACCAGGTTCAGAAAATCTCCGGACACATTTCCGGATTGCGTCAACAGTCCGACATCGATGTGCTGAGCCCACTTCGACAATAGATTTTCAGGAGTTTTGAAATCGACCGGCGTGACCATGGTGATCAGCTGGGCAATTTTCGCAGGATGGAGCGCTGCGTAGCACAGGCTCATGGTGCCGCCCTGGCAGACGCCCAGCAGTGTGAGCGAATCAATCGCTTGCTCGTTGAGTACGAATTCGACGCAGCGGCGCAGGTACCCATCGACGTAGGCGTCGAAGCCCAGAAATCGGTCGGCGCCGTCGGGATAACCCCAATCGAGCAGATACACATCGAGTCCGGAAAGCAGCAGCTCGCGGATGAAGGAGCGGTCCGGCTGCAGATCGAGTAAATAAGGTCGATTGACCATTGCGTAGCAGATGAGCACCGGCTTCAGGTTTGCGGAGCGGGCCAGCGCTGAATAGCGGTACAGGCGAATTTTGTCCTCGCTGTACACACAGTGCTTTTCGGAGGTCCCGACCGTGACGTCGCCCAGTCCCAGCATGGACTGTAGAACAGATCGCCCGCGTTCTTGCATCGCCGCCGCGTTTTTCAGCAAGTCCGCCAAGGAGTCGGTCGCCGTGTTCATTTTTTGACGCGCTTGCGAGTCTTTCGCGGCGGTTTGGATGTTTTGGCCGGGCCCGATTTCGGGGAGCCCGATGCCTCGCCTGACGCGGCAGAGCTCGCTGCGGCAGCGCGCACGGCCTCATTGAGCGCACGAACTTGACGATGCAGGGTGTCGACTTCTGCTCTGCTCGGTAAGTCCAGATGTCTCGCAATCTGCTCGGTCAATTTTCCGCGCTCGACTTTGAAGGCGCTCGAAATGTTGCATAGCTCGGCGAGCAAGCGCGCGAAGCGCTCGCTGTGTGCGGCTTGCGCGTACGTACCTTCAGCGCAGTCAATCCACGCATCGTAGAGGTCGGCGGGTGTTTTGCCCGCGGACGGGGCTTGGTCGAAGCGCTTTTTCAAGACATGAAGAGCATCCTGCATGATCGCGGCGTTCTGCTGCGCGAATTCGGCATAGCGCTCTTGAAACTGCCTACTCAGATCGAGAAGTCTTGCCGCAGTCTCCTGATACTCCCGCGACAAGCCCAAAGCCGGTGTGCCGGGGAACATCTGCTCGGGGTTGAATCCCCCCATCCCCATTGCGTCGATGAAATTCTTCCAAGGGGCGAGGAGCGGGGGAGGCATGGCCGGGGGCATCGCTGCGGTCGATTGATCCATCAGCCGGGCGAACATTTCTTGGAACGCGCCGGCCTGATCGACCCAAGCTTTGAGAAATCCGCTGCTGAACGGGTGGGCGCTTGAAAAGGGTCCCTGGGCGCTCATTTAAGGTTCTATGCGTTGCATTATTTTCATCGGTTTTATGGGTCAAATCCCGGTTAGAAGCAATTGTGCATTGCATACTGAGGGCGCTATGCTAAGGGCTTGTGGCAGGCGCCTAACGCATCGCGATTAACAATATGTCAAACGAACGCCTCATCAAGAAATACGCGAATCGGCGCCTATACGATTCGCAGGAAAGCCGTCATGTCACCCTCGAAGACATCCGCAAAATGATCGTGTCGGGGGCAAAAGTAAAGGTGGTCGACGACAAGTCCGGCGAGGATCTGACCCGGGCGGTGCTGTTGCAGGTGATTGCCGAGCAAGACCAATACGGCACGCCGGTCCTAAGCACCGAACTGTTGGAAGCGATCATTCGCTTCTATGGAAATCCGGTCCAGGAGATGCTGACCAAATACATGGAGCAAAGCGTCGGCACGCTGGTTCGCCAGCAGGAGACCATGCGCGCTGAGATGAGCAAGGCTCTCGCCGGTCCAATGGCCCCCCTGGCCGAGTTCGCCCGCCAAAACATGGATCAATGGTCAAAGATCCAGGCCTCCATGATGTCCGCTTTTTCCGGCGCTAAACCGGAACCGCCTGCGCCCGAAAAAGAACCAGAGCCCAAAACTTAAGTGAGCCAGCATGAAGATCAAAGATAAGACCATTGTTATCACCGGCGCGGGGCGCGGCATTGGGCGCGCACTTGCCGTCCGCTTCGCCACCCAGGGCGGGCACATCGCGCTGTTGGATATGAACGCGACGGATCTGGCGGCGGCTACGCAGCAGTGCACGGCGCTCGGCGTTCGCGCCAAGGCGTACACGGTCGACGTATCGCGCGAAGCCGACATCGCGGCTGCACTCGATGCGGTGGTGACCGACTTTGGAGCGTTGGATGTGATCGTCAACAACGCAGGCATCGTCAAGGATGCACTGCTGATCAAAGTGAAGGACGGGGAAGTCGTCGGCAAGATGTCGCTGGAGCAATGGCGGGCGGTCATCGATGTGAACCTCACCGGCGTATTCCTATGCGCGCGCGAAGCGGCCGAACGCATGATCAAGCTCGCCAAGGGCGGCGTGATCATCAACATCTCCAGCATTTCGCGGCACGGAAATGCCGGCCAGTCGAACTATTCGGCCGCAAAATCTGGTGTGGCATCCATGACGGTGGTGTGGGCCAAGGAACTCGCGCGCTATGGAATACGCGTGGGCAGCATCGCGCCGGGGTTTACGCATACCGACATTCTTGCGTCCATGAAGCCGGAAGTGCTGGAGAAGGTGATCGCGCCGGTGCCGCTCAAACGCTTGGGCCAGCCGGACGAGATCGCACATGCCGCTCAGTTCATCATCGAAAACGATTTCTTCACGGGGCGCTGTCTAGATCTCGACGGCGGCCTGCGCCTGTAGTCGATCAGCCGCGCTCGGCGCCGCAAGCTTTACGCGACGCGCGGCAGGCTTTATGTCTTGGAGTGCTGTCAGGAGAGTCCGGGCCACCCAGCGCACGCGCGCCACCGAGCAAGCCAGCAGATCGTCTGTGACGGTCATGAGGTCAATCGCAGCGCCTGAGTCTTTCAGGCCGAGTTGACCGGCCACTAATTTTTCTACCGCCTCCGCTTCGTATTCGCAAACCGTGCGATCGAGCTGCTCTTCCGGTCGGTGCGCCAGGAAATGGGTCAGTTCGTGAATCAGCGTCAGCAGTTGCTGTTCCTTGCTCAAGCCGCTGCGCAAAACGATCTGATGCTCGTCCATGCGGCCCACCACCCAGGGACTCAACGGGGTGCGAAATACCGAGACGCCATGCAGGGCCGAAAAGTCTTCCAGCCGATCTATGAAGTGCTGCAACTGCATGGGCTTGATCCTCGCAGATCCAGAAGAGTGGGACAACGAGGCCCGGATATCGAGAATAGCTACTGCAGCGCGTTAATTTCTATGATTTATCTTGTTATGTGAAATCGTTTCGAAATTTAATATACTATAAAATCAATAAGATATGTGGATAAAGTCGCCATAGCACTCTGGTTGGAAATCATTTTGCACTGCATACTTTTTTGTGTATAATGTGCCCATCAGGTTAATTGTTGCCGATTTAAAGGAGCCCACCATGACCCAGCCCACATTTGATTTCAGCACCCTGTTCGACACGTACAAGACCGCTATGGCGCCCGTGTTTCGTGCGCAGCAAGAAGGTTTGAAGACCCTGGAGCGTCTGGCGCACTATCAGTTCGCGGTTGCCGGCGATTACTTGGAATGGAGCCTGGCGCAGGCCAAAGCCAGCGTCGGTCCGAAGTCGGCCGCCGAGCTGATCGGTCAACAGACCACGCTGAATTTGTCCTTGAGCGACAAACTGCGCACACGCGCGGAAGAGTTCAGCAAGATTGCGACGGAAACCCAAGGGGCCGTGACCCAGTGGCTCGATGAGACCACTGCAAAGGTCGCCGAGAAGACGAAGAAAGCCGCCTAAACACCTAAGTTTAGCGCGTTAGAGAAGAGGGCGACTACGGTCGCCCTTTTTTTTACAGCCCACCATCGCGCGTGCCATCATGAATGCCGGGGGAATGGACATATGGCTGAATCTGCTACGGGTGCGAGTGCCGAAGAACAATTGAGCCGCGAAATGCGCGCGCAATTGGCGGCGATTACGGGCGGTCTGGCACCGGACGACTATGCTCAGGCGTGGTGGGATTGGTACCTCAACGTTGCTCAAGCGCCGCAAAAGCAAACCGACATCGCGCACACGGCTTTCAAAGCCATGATGGATAACTTTTCCTTCGCCATGCAGGCCTCGACCGGCAAAGCACTGGCGCCGGTGACCGACGACGCTCGCTTCTCCTCGGATGCTTGGAAGCAGTGGCCCTTCAACATGATGGCGCGAGGCTATCTGAACTGGGCCAAAGTCATGCAGCAGGCGACCACGAACGTTCCCGGCATGGCGGCGCACAGTGCCGATCTCATCGGATTTTCCACGCGGCAAATGCTGGATGCGACCTCTCCTGCCAATCACTTGATGTCAAACCCGGAACTCCTCGAATTGACCCGCGAGCAATCCGGGCAGAACTTGGTGAACGGTTTTCAGAATTGGCTCGAGGACGTGAGCAGGACCTTGAAGCACGATCAGCCGGTCGGCACGGAAAATTTCAAGGTCGGCGTCAACGTGGCCGTCACGCCGGGCAAGGTGATTTTCCGCAACGAGCTCATTGAGCTCATTCAGTACACGCCGCAGACAGCCACCGTGCACCCCGAGCCGGTGCTCATCGTCCCGGCGTGGATCATGAAGTACTACATTCTGGATCTATCGCCGCAAAACTCTTTCGTGCGCTATCTCGTTGAGAAAGGCCACACTGTTTTTGTGATCTCGTGGAAAAACCCCAATGAGACCGACCGCAACCTAGGGATGGACGACTACCACGACAAAGGCATCCGTGCCGCGGTTGATGCGGTCTGCGCCATTGTTCCCGATACAAAAATCCATGCGGTGGGCTACTGCATCGGCGGTACGCTGCTGTCGATTGCGGCGGCCGCGATGGCGAGAGACGGCGATGATCGCCTGGCATCCATGACCTTGCTGGCGGCGCAGATGGACTTCAGCGAGCCCGGCGAATTGTCGTTCTTCATCAGCCCAAGCCAATTAGCGATGCTCGAGGCGGTGATGCACAAGGCCGGCGTGTTGGGCAGCGACAAGATGGGCGCGGCCTTCGGCCTGTTGCGTTCCAATGATCTGCTCTGGGCACCGGCGATCAATACCTATGTCAAAGGCAAACGCGAAAAACTCAATGACCTGATGGCCTGGAACAGCGACGGTACGCGCATGCCCTGGCGCATGCACAGCGAATACTTGCAGCAGCTGTATTTGCAGAACGATCTGGCGAACGGGCGATTCAAGGTCAACGGCCGGCCCATTCACCTCAACTCCATCGCTCTGCCCATGGTGGTGTTCGGCACGGAAACCGATCATGTCGCGCCTTGGAAATCGACGTATAAGGCGCGCGGGTTGACTCGCTCCAGCGATTACACCTACGTACTGACGAGCGGCGGACACAATGCCGGCATCGTCTGTGGTCCGGTGCATCCGAGACGGCGCTTTCGCGAGCTGACGTGGAGGGATGCGACCACCAATTTCGCGGCGGCGGAGTGGCTCGATAAGGCAACCTTGCATCAAGGCTCGTGGTGGCCGTGGTGGCAGGAATGGCTCTCGGTACATTCCCGAGAGCAAAATGCGGCGCCGCCTGGTCCGGGCAATCCAGCAAAAGGTTACAAAGTCCTCGGCGATGCGCCGGGTGACTATGTGTTGCAGCGATAGCGAATTCAAGGGGCGATCATGGCGACCAAGCAAAAGAGAATTGCGTACGTAACCGGAGGAATGGGCGGCATCGGTTCGGCGATTTGCGACCGATTGTGCTCCGAGGGCTATACCGTCATTGCGGGCTGTGGCCCCAATTCCACGCGTAAAGAACGGTGGATCGCCGAGATGCGCGCGAAGGGCTTCAACGTGCATTGTTCGGAGGGCAATGTCGCCGATTGGGAATCCACCACGGCGGCATTCCAGAAAGCACGTGCGGAAGTGGGCGAAATCGATATCTTGGTGAACAATGCCGGCATCACACGCGATGGTACCTTTCGCAAACTCACCAAGGATTCCTGGGATGCAGTGATCAACACCAACTTGAATTCGTTGTTCAATGTCACCAAGCAAGTCATCGACGGCATGGTGGACCGAGGCTGGGGCCGGATCATCAACATCTCGTCCGTCAACGGTCAAAAGGGTCAATTCGGGCAGACGAATTACTCGACTGCGAAGGCCGGCATCCACGGATTTTCGATGGCGCTCGCACAAGAGGTTGCTTCGCGGGGCGTCACGGTCAATTCCGTCTCGCCCGGCTATATTGGGACGGAAATGGTGCGGGCGGTGAAGCCTGAGGTCATGGAGAAAATCGTTTCATCGATTCCGGTCAGGCGGCTCGGCGACCCTGGCGAAATTGCCTCGATCGTTGCATGGCTCGCCTCGGATGAATCCGCGTTCGCGACCGGCGCCGACTTTTCCGTGAACGGCGGCCTGCACATGGGCTAGTGGGTGGCGCGCGCCAGAAAGCATGGACAGCGCTACAGCGCCGACACGCCCGCGAGCGTCGTCAAACTCTGCGCACGGGTCAGTGCAATGAACTCTCTTATATACGCCGCTTGCGCGCCGTCATGGCTGGTCGCGGCGTAGAGTTCGCAGCGTAGTCCGGATTCGCCGATGGGGCGGGAGACCACATACCCGCGCTCTATATAATTACCCACCGTCCATGAGGGCAGCGCTGCGATACCGCGCCCGCTCGCCACCAGCTGCAAAATGGCCACGGTCAATTCCGCCGTGCGCCGTCTCGGGTTGATACCCGCTGGGGTGAGGCAGTGCTTCATCACATCCAGCATCTCGTCCGGCACGGGATAGGTAATGAGTGTTTCAGCGGCGAAATCCGCGGCTTGCAACCAGGGCTTCGCGGCCAAGCGATGCCGCGGGCTCATCAGGGCCACGCTTTCATAGCGAAATAACGGACTGAAGATCACGGTGGGGTGGGCTTCGTGCGGATCATGGATGATGGCCAGCTCCGCCTCGCCTTGATCGAGCAGCGGCAAGGGATCCATGAGAAATCCAGAAATGATGTCGAGCTCCACCTCAGGCCACAAAGTCCGGTAGGCGTCCATCGCCGGCATGAGCCAATCGAAGCAGTTGTGGCATTGGACGGCAACCCGCAGAGGGCCTGCATGCCCTTGGGCCAGGCGCGCCACATCGCGGCCGGCTTCCGCCATTTGCGGCAGGACCGCGCGAGCGAGGGTCAACAGCCGTTGTCCGATGGCCGTGAACCGCAGCGGCCGAACGTTTTTTTCGACCAGCGCGGCCCCATAGTGACTTTCCAGCGTTTTGAGCTGGTGCGACAGGGCCGACTGGGTCAGGAACAGCCGCGCAGCGGCTTTTGAAAGGCTGCCGCACTCTGCCAGGGCCAGCAAAGTCTCCAAATGCCGGATTTCGAGGGCGCTGGACGACATGAGCCTAATTCATTCCGGGTATTAAAATAATGAGATTGAGTCAAATCGTAGGCTCTTGCATGCTTAATGTCGAGATAGTCCATCCAGGTCCGCAAATGTCCGATCCAGCCGTATCGTTTGAGTTTTTCCCGCCAGGGGACGAGGCCATGGCTCAGCAGCTTTGGCAGTCCGTCCAACGGCTCGCTCCGCTGCGGCCGAGCTTCGTGTCGGTGACCTATGGCGCCGACGGATCGACCCGGACCCGCACTCACGAATTCGTGCAACGCGTCCTTACGGAAACTGACCTGAGGGTGGCGCCGCACTTGACCTGCGTCGGCGCCTCGTGCGCTGAGGTGCTGCAGATTGCCCAGAACTATTGGCAGCTCGGTGTGCGGCACTTGGTGGCCCTGCGCGGCGATGCACCGGCAGCCAATTTGTCCGCGGATGGACGCTACCTGCCTTATCCGAGCGGATTCGCCTATGCCTCTGATTTGGTCCAAGGCCTGCGCCAAACCGGCGATTTCGAAGTATCGGTGGCGGCGTATCCGGAAGGTCATCCCGAATCCGTGACCGTCGAAGCCGATTTGGAGAATTTGAGGCGCAAGGTTGATGCGGGCGCCCGCCGTGCCATCACGCAGTTCTTCTTCGAAACCGATTTGTTTTTACGCTACCGCGATCGCTGTGCTGCGGCCGGCATCAAGGCCAATATCGTCCCTGGGATCCTACCCATCACGCGCTTTCCGCAAATGCTGCGCTTCGCCGCACGTTGCGGAGCATCTGTGCCGGAGTGGTTGCGCCGCAGATTCGACGGCCTGGATGATGACCCCGAGACCCGGCGCATCATCGCCGCGAATATCGCCATCGAGCAGGTTCAGCGCCTTCGCCAGCACGGCGTCGACGAGTTTCACTTCTATACGCTGAACCGGGCCGAACTGGTCTATGCGATTTGCCACGCCTTAGGGATCAGGCCGCAGATGAACGAAGCGCGGGTGGCCTGATGCCTCACAATAAGTCAGCGACCAAAGGCTTCACGGCGCTGCTCGAGCAGCGCATCGTGATATTCGACGGCGCCATGGGCACGATGATCCAGCGTCATCGCTTCAGCGAGGAGCAATTTCGCGGCGGCCGATTCAAGGACTGGCGCAGCGATGTCCGCGGCAACAATGATTTGCTGACCCTCACGCAACCGCACAGCATCGCGGACATTCATCGCGCCTACCTCGATGCCGGTGCCGATGTCATTTCCACCAACACGTTCAATTCCACGTCGATCTCGCAGGCGGACTACGGCATGCAAGCGCTGGTCGGCGAGCTGAATCTCGAAGCGGCGCGCCTGGCGCGCCAGGTTGCGGACGAGTGCAGCGCAGCCGGCGGCGTGCAGCGCTATGTCGCGGGGGCCTTGGGCCCCACCAACCGTACCGCTTCGCTATCGCCCGACGTGAATGATCCCGGGTTTCGAAACATCAGCTTCGATGAACTGGTGGCGGCCTATTCCGAGGTCACGCGCTCGCTCATGGCCGGCGGCGTGGACATGATTTTGATCGAAACGGTGTTCGACACCTTAAATGCCAAGGCCGCACTGTTCGCTGTGCGCCAGGTGTTCGACGAAGTGGGCGAGGAGTTGCCCATCATCGTCTCCGGCACGATTACCGATGCATCGGGGCGCACCTTGTCGGGACAGACCACGGAAGCATTTTGGAATTCCATCCGCCACGCCAGGCCTTTGGTGGTGGGACTAAACTGCGCACTCGGCGGCCGGCAGCTTCGGCCCTATATCGAAGAACTCTCACGCATCGCCGAAATTTACGTTTGCGCCTATCCGAATGCCGGATTGCCCAATGCATTCGGCGAGTACGACGAGACCGCGGAACAAACTGCGGAGACGTTGCGCGACTTCGCGGCCAGCGGCTTCGTCAATATGGTCGGTGGCTGCTGCGGCACCACGCCCGAACACATTCAGGCCATCAAACGTGCGGTTACAGGTCTTACGCCGCGCGTCCTTCCGCGCATCGAATCGGCCTGTCGTTTGAGCGGTCTGGAGCCCCTGACCATCGATGCCAACAGCTTGTTCGTCAATGTCGGCGAGCGCACCAACGTGACCGGCTCGGCGAAGTTTCGCAAGTTGATCGAAGCGGGCGATTATGCGGCAGCGGTCGATGTGGCGCGTCAGCAGGTGGCGAACGGGGCGCAAGTCATCGACGTGAATATGGACGAGGGCATGCTGGACTCGCAGGCCGCGATGGTTAAATTTTTGAGTCTGATCGCAGGCGAGCCGGATATCGCGCGCGTGCCCATCATGATCGACTCTTCGAAATGGTCCGTGATCGAAGCGGGCCTCAAATGCGTACAGGGCAAGGGTATCGTCAATTCCATCAGCCTGAAGGAAGGCGAGGAAGCTTTCCTGACGCATGCCCGGCTGTGCTTGCGCTACGGCGCCGCGGTCGTGGTGATGGCCTTCGATGAGAAGGGCCAGGCAGATACCATTGAGCGCAAGGTCAACATCTGCGAGCGCGCGTATCGGATTTTGACCGAGCAGATCCGTTTTCCCGCCGAAGACATCATTTTCGATCCGAATATCTTCGCCGTGGCCACGGGCATCGAAGAGCACAACCGCTACAGCCTGGACTTCATCGAAGCGGTCGCTGCCATCAAAGAACGCATGCCCGAGGCGCATACCAGCGGCGGCGTCAGCAATGTGTCGTTTTCGTTTCGCGGCAATGATCGCGTTCGCGAAGCCATGCACTCGGTCTTTCTGTATCACGCAATCCGCGCCGGGCTGACCATGGGCATCGTCAATGCCGGCCAGCTCGCCATTTACGAAGACATCGATGCAGAACTGCGCGAGCGCGTGGAAGACGTGATTCTGGCGCGCCGCGAGGACGCCACGGAAAGGCTCTTGGAGATCGCCGAGCGCTACAAGGGCGGCGGCAGCGCACAGAAACGCGGCGATGATTTGGAATGGCGCAAGCTGCCGGTCGCGGAACGCCTACAGCACGCCTTGATCAAGGGCTTGGACGAATTTGTGTTCGACGACACGGAAGAGGCGCGCCTGCAGGCGAAGCGTCCGCTGGATGTCATCGAAGGTCCCTTGATGGACGGCATGAACGTGGTCGGCGATTTATTCGGCGCGGGCAAGATGTTCCTGCCGCAAGTGGTGAAATCGGCGCGCGTGATGAAAAAAGCCGTCTCCGTCCTGATTCCGTACATAGAAAAGGAAAAATCCGGTGCGAGCCGCTCCAACGGCAAAGTCGTCATCGCCACCGTCAAGGGCGACGTGCATGACATCGGCAAGAACATCGTCGGTGTGGTGCTGCAATGTAATAACTTCGAAGTCGTCGATCTGGGCGTCATGGTGTCCTGCGAAAAAATCCTCGAGGCCGCGACGCGGGAAGGCGCGAATCTCATCGGCCTGTCGGGACTCATCACGCCCTCGCTGGATGAAATGGTGCACGTCGCCAAGGAGATGCAGCGCTTGGGATATAAGCAGCCGCTGCTGATCGGCGGGGCGACCACCTCGCCGGCGCACACGGCGGTGAAAATTGATCCGCAATACGCGGGCGCCGTGATCTATGTGAAGGACGCGTCGCGTTCGGTCGGCGTCTGCCAGCAATTGGTCACCAAAAGCACGCGCGATGCCTATGTCGCGAACATCAAGGCTGAGAACGAGCGGCGGCGCGAACAGCATCGCAATAAGGGCGCCAAGGCGCCGCAGTTGTCGCTGTCGCAGGCGCGTGCCAAGAAATTCAAGATCGACTGGGCGGCCTATACGCCGCCGGCGCCGACGTTTCTCGGCACCAAGACTTTCGATGACTATCCGCTCGAGGAACTGGTGCCTTACATCGACTGGATGCCGTTTTTCAATGCCTGGGAGTTTGCCGGCAAGTTTCCGGATATTCTGCAAGACAAGGTCGTGGGCGAAGCGGCGAGCAGTCTGTATGCGGACGCCACGCGCATGCTGAACACGTTGATCGCCGAGAAATGGCTCAAAGCCCGTGCGGTCGTCGGCTTCTTCCCCGCCAATAGTGTGGGTGACGACGACATCAACGTGTACGCGGATGAGGGCCGGCATGGTGTCCAGCTGCGTTTGCACAATCTGCGTCAGCAGAAATCCAAACCGCAGGATCAGGCTCAACTTTGCTTGAGTGACTTCGTCGCACCGGCGCAGAGCGGCCGCGCCGACTACATCGGTGCATTCGCAGTGACCTCCGGGATAGGCATCGATGAACATGTAGCGCGATTTGAAGCGCAGCATGACGACTACAGCAGCATCATGCTCAAGGCACTCGCGGATCGTTTGGCGGAGGCATTCGCGGAACGCCTGCACGAGAGGGTGAGGCGTGAATTCTGGTCCTACGCGCCGCAGGAACATTTGGACAATACCGGTTTGATTCGCGAGGAATATCAAGGCATCCGGCCGGCGCCGGGGTATCCCGCCTGTCCGGACCATACCGAGAAAGGGCTGCTCTGGCGGCTCCTGGATGCGGAGCGCAACGCGGGTTTACATTTGACGGAATCCTTTGCGATGTTTCCCACAGCGGCGGTGAGCGGGTTTTATTTTTCCCACCCGAAGGCGCACTATTTCGGCGTCGGCAAGATCGACCGCGACCAGGTCTTGAGCTATGCGCAGCGCAAGGGATTCACCATGAGCGAGGCGGAACGTTGGTTGGCACCCATCCTAGGCTACGAGCCCGACGCGGGAGACGCGGCGGATGCCGCCTAGCTCCGGGCGGGTTGCATTCGTCACCGGCGGGACTGGCTTCGTCGGTCTCAACTTGGTCAAGGAGCTGATGATTCGCGGTTGGGATGTAACCGCTCTGCATCGCGCTTCCTCGGATCTTAAACTGCTGAAACGATTCCGGCCGAAACTCGCGGTGGGAGAGTTGAGCAATCCTGGTTCCCTTTTGGCCGCGATCCCGACGGGAACCGATACCGTTTTCCATGTTGCCGGCAACACGAATATGTGGCGCGGGGGAAATGCTCAACAGACTCGCGACAATGTGGATGGCACCCGCAATGTCGTCGAGGCTGCATTGGCAAAGCAGGTCCGCCGACTCGTGGTGACGTCGTCGATTTCAGCCTACGGAATGGTCGCGGGGCAAATCAGCGAAGAGACGCCGAGTCTTGCGGCAAATTCGCACGTCAACTACCAGAAGACCAAGTGGCAGGCGCAGGAGATAGCTCTCGCGGCTGCCGCCAAAGGACTTGAAGTCGTGATCATGCAGCCGGGCGCGATCATGGGTCCCTACGACATCGGGACCTGGTCGCGACTATTTCTCATGGTTCGAGACGACAAGTTGCCAGGGGTGCCGGCCTCGATGCTCACCTTTACGCATGTGCGAGAAGTGGTCGGTGCACACATCGTCGCTGCCGACAAGGGGCAGAACCGCGGCTCTTACCTGCTCGGCGGAGAAAATAAATCCATGCTGGAGCTGGTGCGCGAGATCGCGCCGTTGGTTGGGAAACCCCTGCCCACCAAGGTGGTGGGGACGGGCACGTTGCGCATCGTCGCAACGTTGGGTGATTTGGCGAGTCGCTTTACCGGCAAGCAACCGCCGATCACATCGGAAATGGTGCAGACCATCTCCAAGAGCGTCAGCACGAGTTCCGCCAAGGCGCAACGCGATTTGGGTTATCGCATCGTACCCTTGAAGGACATGGTCAAAGATTGCTACGACTGGATGGTGGCGGAAGGGCGAATCTAAGCCGCGGCTGCCGGCATCTCCTCGCGCCGTTGCATTCCGATTCCGCCGAGCGTGGCGGGAGTGCTTGCGCACTCCCGCCACGGACTGACTCGATGCAGGGTCGGGGAATCGCCACTCACCAACCGACCGATGCACCATCCTTGCGATGATCGCTGCCCGCCCGATAAAAGCCGTCGATGGGCAGCGTATCGTTGTTGGGTTTCGGCGCCCGTTCCTGCAGATCGGGCGTGAACAGGATGGCCTGGTATCCGCCCACGGGCGATCCGTTTATGGATTGCACTTTATGCCCCATAGACTGCAGCTGAGTGCCCACCAGACCATAGAGCTGCGACTCGAGTTCGAGCACATTCGGCACTTGATTGTGATAGAACCGCGCCATGTCGGTCGAGGCTTGCAGGTTTGCGCCCAGATCGATCATGTTGACCAACATCTGCGCATGACCCTGCGCCTGCATGTCGCCGCCCATGAGCAGCACCGTCATCATCTGGCCCGCGTCGGAATTGCCCTGCATCACGAAGCCGGCGGCTAGTGTGTTGTAGGGCCGCTTCTGCGGTTCGATGACATTGGGGCTGTTCGGATTCAGCGTGAACAGTCCGCCACGGTTGTGCAGGATGAACCCATATCCCGGCACGGTGATGCCGGAACCGAACGTGGCATAGTTGCTGTTGACCCATGACACCATGTTGCCCCAACGGTCCGCCGTGGACAGCACGATGGTGTCACCCATGCCGGTGGCGTTGCCGGGCTGTGTCGTCGAGGCCTGACTGGGATTGATCTTCGAACACAGGCTCTGCGCATAAGCAGGCGTGAGCAGCTTGGTCCTCACCGTCTGCAGGAGATTCGGATTGAAGTCCGGATCACCGTTGTAGCTGTAGAGATCCGCATAGGCGAGCTTCTTCGCCTCCACCATGATGTGCCAGTACCGAGGGTCAGTGGGCCCGAGCGAAGCCAGCGTCTGGCCGGGATACACGGTACCGATGCAGGCTTGCAAGATATTGAGCATTTCGTTGGTGGCGAATCCCTGCGAGGGCGGCGGCAGCTCGTTTACCTGGAAGCCGTGATAGCTCGTCGTCATGGGGTTTACCCATTCACCTTTATAATTGGCGAGGTCGGCCAGTGTCATCGTGCCGCCGAGTGATCTCGACTTGGCCACGATGGCACGAGCAATCTCACCCGTGTAGAACACGTCGCGGCCGTGCTCCTGCAGCAACTTGAACGACTTTGCGAGTTCGAGGTTGCGGAAGATCTGCCCGGCGACGGGCGGCGCACCATCGATGTACCAAGTGGCAATCGAATCGGGATCCTGGACCGTGCAGCACTTCGGCAGAGAATTGGCCGGAGAATTCTCGGCATTCGGCAATTTCCAGTCGTGCGCGATGCGCTCCGAGACTGCATAGCCATTGGTCGCATAATCGATTGCCGGCTGCAGCACCTGCTTGAAGCCCATGGTGCCGTATTTGTCCAGGACTTCCTGCCATCCCCAGGTCGCGCCTGGCACGGTCACGGTGAGAATGCCGGCCCCTGGCATCCCAGAACCCGGGCCCCAATTGGTGGGATCGTACACGTAGCCGTTGCCGTTCATAAACGCCAGCGTCTCACCGCTCGGCGCCTTGCCGCTGGCATTGAGTACGCGAATCTTATGCTCCTTCGCGATGTAAATGATCGCGAACAGATCCCCACCCATGCCGACGTTCATCGGTTCCATGAGGTTCAAGGTTGCGGCGGTGGCTACTGCCGCATCGATGGCATTGCCGCCCTGTTTCAGAATCTCCAGTCCTGCCTGTGCAGCGAGTGGCTGACTCGTCGTCACGATGCCGTTGCGCGCCATGACCTCGGATCGGCCTTGTCCGAGCCACCCTTCGGCGCGATCGCCGCGCACCACACCCGCGTTGCACGCGGGCGGATTGTTGACGCCGGAATTACACGTGGAGGCGGAAAGATTTTGCGCCATGCTGGCGGAGGAGGCGGCCAGCGCCAGCGCCGCTACACTCAAACTTATCGAGCGCACACGCGCGCAACCCGGTTTTCGATCGGATGTGTTATTCACTGCAACTCCTTAAGACGTTATTACATTCTGCTTGTAGTGGAAATGCTCAATGCTCAACCTGATACTTAATATATTAGTGAGCAACAACGAGCTATGCTTTACCCAACGTGCACAGAATTTTGCAGCGCGCGCACACGGTCGCACTTCTTAACGAGTGTTCAGTGAGCGAAGGGGGTGAAGCGGGCCATGTTGAGCGATGATCTCATCGGTTCTATGTCAGATCGACCTAAGGTGGTTGCCGATTACCATCGTTTTTCATGTCGAAGTTTCGGCAACATGACGGTGAATCTGCGCCGTCAGGCATCTTTCAGCGTCAGTGCGACTGCGTATCGCGACAACGGTTACATGCTATCGCGAGTCATCACGGTCGGAGGCCGTGCACAGCTGATCCGCACTGCCGCCGACGCCGCAGCGGACGGGCGCGAAAATTACGGTGTTACGATTCCGCGTATCGGTTCGCATGAATTTCTCAATCGCGGCCAACAGATTGAGTGCAAGCCCGGCAGCGCCGCGTTGGTCGCCTGCTTTGCGCCTTTTACACATACGAAACCCGACGATTCGTATGACTCGCTGTACTTGAACATGCCCCGTGATTTCGTCGAGCACCGATTAATCGGCGCGAAACGCAGTTTTCCGAGAGTTCATTCCGTCGTCCACGGCTTGTGGCTTCTGGCGCGCGACACGCTGTGTTCCCTGCACCGGGAAGCGGTCGGACTCGAGAAGGAGCAATTCGGTGCAGCGGTGCGCATCGCGGCAGAGCTGGTGCTGCTCGCGATGGGAGGCGAAGCCGATGCGCAATCCAGCGAATCGTCCATTCGTGCGGGCGCGCTCTCCCGCGCCAAGCACATCATCGCGAGAGGTCTCTCGGACCCGGACTTGACCCTCGTTGCCGTCGCCGCCGAATCCAGCATTTCACTGCGCTACCTGCACAACCTGTTTCGCAATGAACCCTGGTCGGCCCAGCAATATTTGAAATTGCAACGGCTCGCCAAGGCGCGGCAGCTATTGACCTTGGCCGATGCGCGCAGCACCACCGTCACCGATGTCGCAACGGCCTGCGGCTATTCCAACTTGTCGCAGTTCAGTACGGCGTACCGCCGGGAATTCGGCATCTCACCCAAGGATACGCTGCATCATCGTGAAGAAGGTTTGGCGGCGGCCAGGATGTCGTCTGCCAACCCTGCATAGTTGCCATCGAAATGATGGCCGCCTTTGACCTTCACGACATGGAATTTCTTGGGGTCCAATTTCGGACATAGCGAGTCGTGCTCGTCTTCACCGTAAATGCACAGAACCGGCATGCCGGTCACGCGATTGACTTCAGGCAGCGTGGCCGGACCGGAATTGTCATCCGAGATCCAGCTGCTCACGTGAAATTCAAAGAGCGCGTGCTCGGACATGCCTAAGATCGCCATCAAGGACACGGGGCCCTTGGTCGCGGCCGGCAGACGGTTCACGGCGAAGGGCAGCACATCGGCGCCCTGCGAATAGCCGATGAGCAGCACTCGGTTCTTGCCGAAGTGCGATAGGTAGTAACGAATTACCTTGTCGGTATCCGCCGCCAGTCCGTCCGGCGTGCGAGCGGTCCAGTAATAGCGCAGTGAATCCCAGCCTACGACGGGAATGCCCTTCGCACTCAATGCCGCGGCAATGTTTTGATCGATTCCGGCCCAGCCGCCATCGCCGGACATGATGATGGCAAAGGTATCCGAGGGGGGCGCACTGGGAAGCGCGGGCACTTCGACAACAGGCAGATCACCCAGCTCGGCGGGCGGCGCCACGCTGCGATTCAAATTCGAGGCGGCAAGCTTGGCGAACGCCGCGTTGATAGGCCCCTCGCTCAAGCTGGGCAGTGTGGCAATGGCCGCGCCATGCACACGCGACACGAAATCGCTGGATGCCGCGGCAGGACAGGCGAGATTCTTGGAATCCTGGAGAATGACCCACGGATTGCCCAAGGATTTGATCGGCATTAGATCGAGACCGGAACCGCGGCTGCTGGGCGTCAACTCCAGTCCAGAGCCTTTGCACAGCGGCTTGTCCGAATTCAAGTGCGGACAGAATCCGACACTGAGCGCCCCGGCGAAAGTATCTTGCGGCGCTTGCGCCAGCACCGCATAGGCCATGCTGGCGCCGGACTCCATGCCGACAATCAGCGGCGCAAGATAGGTCGAGCTGTGGAAATAGGCTTGCACGAAGTGACTCAAGTTTTCCAGGTCGCCATCGGGAAATACGCACTGGGCGCCGTCCGCTTCCAGCGCCGCTTTGAATTTCGGTAGATCGATGCCGACGACCATGGCGCCCTGTTGCGCAAGCTGTCCCGCGAGGTCTTCAGCGCGGCGGCTCCAGCCCTCATCGCCGGATAGGAACAGTACAAAGCTCGTCGCTCGAGCGGTAGGAGTGTAGACCACCAAGTCCTTGAAGCGCCCATGGCTCAGGTGCGTCGGGGCGGCAGCCGCCAGATCGGCCAAGAGCGCCAACACGGTCACAAAAAGGAAGGATTTCATCGCTTGGTCATACTTGCCGTTCAAAATGAAAGCGAATGACAACGATTGATCTCGTGTACATCAATGCGGGAGGAGGGCATCGCTCCGCCGCCGTTGCCCTCGAGATGGCGATCCGCGAGCAATACCGAGACTGGCAGGTCAGGCTGGTCAATTTGTTCGAAGTCCTCGATCCGCAAGACATATTTCGCCGAACCACCGGCGTCAAACCAGAAGATTACTATAACGTGCGCCTCGCGCGGGGCTGGACCTTGGGTTTGGCTCAGGAACTGCGCATCCTGCAGATGCTGATTCGCTTGAGCCATAAATCCTTGGTCAGTCAATTGCGCCGGCATTGGCAGGCAACGCAGCCCGATCTGCTCGTCTCCATGGTGCCGAATTTCAACCGCGCCATGTACCAGGGGCTGGCACTGGTGTGTCCGCACATCCCCTACGCGACCATCCTCACCGACTTTGCGGACTTTCCGCCGCACTTCTGGATTGAGCCGAATCAGTCGCAGCACTTGATCTGCGGCACTCCTCGCGCGGCGGCTCAAGCGCGCGCCGCAGTTCGGGACGGCGCCCGTGTTCACGAGACCTCGGGGATGATCATCAATCCCGGTTTTTACCGCACCCTGAATCTCGATCGGCGCGCCGAGATGCTGAAGCTCAAGCTCGATCCCGATCGACCCACGGGCATGGTGATGTTCGGCGGACATGGCTCGCGGGTCATGCGCGGAATCTCCAAGCGCCTCGACGATGTTCAGCTGATTTTGGCGTGCGGGCACAACATAGTGCTGGCAGACCAGTTGCGCGGCATGCGTGCCTCGGCGCCACGGCTGGTCGTGGGCTTCACTTCGCAGATCAGCCACTACATGCAGTTGAGCGACTTCTTCATCGGCAAGCCGGGTCCCGGCAGCATCAGCGAGGCGGTGCAGCAGGGCCTGCCGGTGATCGTGGTTCGCAACGCTTGGACCATGCCGCAGGAGCGCTACAACACCGAGTGGGTCGAGGAGAACGCGGCGGGCGTCGTGCTGGAATCGTTCAAGGCCATTCGCGCCGGGGTCGCGCAGGTCGCGGATCACATCGACCTGTATCGCGCCAGCGTCAGGCGCATTAAGAATCGGGCGGTGTTTGAAATACCGGAAATTCTGGAGCGAATCTTAGCGGTGCCGGCTCGGATAGGCGTCGATCTCACCCAGCATCTCGGAGCCGCCGAGCGCCTGCATCTGTCCTAGGATCCAATCGCGCCGCTGTTGTACGTATGCTGAGGGAGCGGAGGCGATGAGCCGCTGCGGATTCGGCAAGACCGCCGCCAGCACCGCGGAGTCGCTGCGCGAGAGCTTTGCGGCGGGGACTTGAAAGAATCGCTGTGCCGCCGCCTCGGCGCCGTAGATGCCGTAGCCGAATTCGGCGATGTTCAGATAGATCTCCAAGATTCGCCGCTTGGGCCAGCAGGCCTCGATCAATAAAGTGAAGTAGGCTTCCAACCCCTTGCGAAAATAGCTGCGCCCCGACCATAAAAAGAGATTCTTCGCGACCTGCTGGCTGATGGTGCTTGCGCCGTGCACACGGTGGCTGTGCTGATTCATCTCATAGGCTTTCTCGATGGCTTCCACATCGAAGCCCCAGTGTTCAGGGAATTTCTGATCTTCCGAGGCGACCACGGCGAGCGGCAGGTTGGGCGAGATCTGATCTATGTTTACCCAGCGATGACGAAACACATAGGTGCGATCGTGCTTCGCCCAGGCGTCGAGCTGCGTCTCCGTCATGAAGGCGCTGTAGGGAGGATTGACCCAGCGTAGTATCGCCACCGCGCCGACGCTGGCCACCATGAAAAAGAACGCTATTCCAAAGATCAACCACGCCAGCCGCCGAAAGAATGTCTTCTTTTTCGCCACGCCCGTTAGGATTTCACTCGCTTGACGCTTTTCATGGTCACCGCTTCCACCGGCACATCATCGAAGCCCTTCTTGCGCCCGGTTTCAACCGCCGCAATCTTGTCGACAACGTCCATGCCATCAGTCACCTTGGCGAACACCGCATAGCCGAAGTTGCCGCGCGAGTGGTCGAGAAAATCATTGTCCTTCAGGTTCACAAAAAACTGCGACGTGGCGCTGTTGATGTCATTGGTGCGCGCCATCGACAACGTGCCGCGCTTGTTCTTCAGGCCGTTATCGGCCTCGTTCTTGACCGGCGGCTTCGTTTTCTTTTGCGTCATGTCTTCCGTGAACCCGCCGCCCTGGATCACGAAGCCCGGAACGATACGATGAAAAATGGTGCCATCGAAGAACCCATCGTCGATGTAGCGCGTGAAATTGGCGACCGATTCAGGCGCCTCCTTCTCGAACAGTTCGATGGTGAAGTCGCCCAAGCTGGTTTCGAAGCGGATCATGGGAGTTCCTAGTGTTGTGTGTAAACGCCCAGCGTAACGCGGGGCCTGCCTGAAAAATCAGAGTAAGTGCGAATCGAATCAAAGCCTTGTGCTTGAAGCAACTGTGCTACATCGTGCGCTTGGACGGCGCCGTGCTCCAAGGCCAACCAGCCGCATGCAAGAAGGTGATCGGGCGCCTGGGCAATGATGGCGGAGAGTGCCTCGAGCCCGGTGGGGCCGGCGATCAACGCCGTGGGGGGCTCCGCGCCAAGCGCCGTAAGCGCCGGATCCTTCGCCGCAATATAGGGTGGATTGGAGACAATCAAGTGAAATCGTTCCAGCCGCACGGGGTCAAACCAGCTACCCAGCCGCCACTTAACGTGCGGGAGCTTCAAGGCTTGCGCATTTAGCGCGGCAACTTGCAGCGCGGCGGATGAAATATCGATGCCCGTGATCGCCCAGCGGGGTCGCTCGTGAGCGAGGCTTAAGGCAATGGCGCCGCTGCCTGTCCCTAAGTCCAATACCTCGCGGTGCACATCGCGAGGCAACAATGCCAAAGCCTGTTCGACCAAAATTTCAGTTTCCGGGCGCGGCACCAGAACCGCGGGCGAGACTTTGAGCGGCAGCGACCAAAACTCGCGGCTGCCCGTGAGATAGGCAATCGGCACACCGCCGGCGCGCTTGGCGATAAGGTCAGCGTAGGCGTGCTCGTCGTGCAGCGCGACGGGCTCATCGCCGCGTGCAATCAATGCCGAACGCGGCAGGCTTAAAAGTGTCGCCAGCAGCAATTCGGCGTCGAGACGCGGCGATTCGCTGTGCGGCTCCAAGGTTAGCGCTGCGTTCTTCACGGCTTCGGCGATCGTGGCCACAGTTGTCATTCGACTTGGTTCGCCAGCTCTTCGGCTTGATGTTCCTGATTCAGCGCGCGCACCAGTTCATCGAGGTTGCCCTTCATCACGTCGTCGAGCTTGTACAAGGTGAGATTGATGCGATGGTCCGTTACGCGGCCTTGAGGAAAATTGTAAGTGCGTATGCGTTCGGAGCGATCGCCCGATCCCACCTGAAGTTTGCGCGACTGCGCTTGGGCGCTCTGCTGCTTCTCGCGTTCGGCGGACAACAGTTTCGCCTTGAGCAAGGACATGGCGCGCGAACGATTCTTATGCTGCGAACGCTCGTCCTGACATTCCACCACGATCCCGGTGGGCAAGTGGGTGATGCGAATGGCGGAGTCGGTTTTGTTCACATGCTGGCCGCCGGCGCCGGAGGATCGGTAGGTATCGACGCGCAGTTCGGCGGGGTTCAATTCCACCGCCTCAACCTCTTCCAGTTCCGGCAGGATCGCCACAGTGCACGCCGAGGTGTGAATGCGCCCCTGTGCTTCGGTGGCCGGCACGCGTTGAACCCGATGGGTGCCGGATTCGAACTTGAGCAGTGAATACGCTCCGCGTCCGATGACTCGGCTGATGACTTCTTTGTAGCCGCCGTGCTCGCCGGGACTCTCGCTCAACACCTCGACGCCCCAACCCTTGGATTCAGCGTAGCGGGCGTACATGCGAAACAAATCGCCCGCAAAGATGGCCGCCTCGTCGCCGCCGGTGCCGGCGCGGACCTCCAAGAAGATATTGCTGTCATCGTGCGGATCCTTGGGCACCAACAGGCGCTGCAACTCGAGTTCCTCGCCCAACAGACGCGGATTCAAGTCAGCCAGTTCCTCCTCGCCCATGGCACGGGTCGCAGGGTCCTTGTCGGCCGCCAGTTCTCTTGCGGTGGCTGCGTCGCCCTCCAATCCTAAGAAGCGCCGGTAGCGGCCGACCAAATCCTCGAGCCGCGAATACTCCATGGAGAGTTCGCGAAATTGGTTTTGCTTGGAAATGACGCCGGCATCGGACAGCAACCGGCTGATTTCCTCGAAGCGTTCGTCAAGTTTTTCCAGCTTGCGCCGGATCGAATCTTTCATCGCCGCGGATTATAGCGGCCTTGAGGGCCAGGAGCCTGCCTAGTGCCGATCGCGTTCTTCGGTCAAAAGGCGGGTAACGGTCTCCGCGAGGGCCAAATCAGCCAGTTCGGCCGCTTGGCGCAAAGCCTGGGTGGGGGCATGCAACAGCCGGTTGGTCAGGGTATTGGCCAGGTAATCGATGACCTGGTCGGTGGATTTGCCCGCCTGCAGCATGCGCCGCGCCTGCTCAACGGTTTGCTGGCGAATCCCGTCCGCTTGCTGGCGCAGTGCACGAATGGCCGGGCCGGCGTCCTGCGCGCGCGACTCGGCGAGAAACCGCGCCACCTCTTCGGTGATGAGCAGCCGAGCACCGCCTGCGGCCACTTCGCGTTGTTGAATATTCTCGTCCACCAGTTGCTGGAGGTCATCGATCGAGAAAAGATAGACGTCTTCGAGCTCCGCAACTTGCGGATCGATATCGCGCGGTACGGCCATGTCCACCATGAAAATTGGCCGCCGACGCCGGGCGCGAATGGCCGCTTCGACCGCCCGCTTGCTGATCAGCGGCTCAAGGCTCGCCGTGCAGCTGATGACGATATCGGCCGCTGCCAATTCCTGGTCCAGATCGCTCAAGGGCACGGCGTGGGCGTTGAGTTCGGCTGCCAGCGTTTGGGCCCTGCTCAAGGTACGGTTGGCGATCACCATGCGCTTGATGCCCGCACTCATGAAGTGCCGCGCCGTCAGCGCATTCATGTCCCCGGCGCCCACGAGTAAGGCGTTGTGTGCGCTCAAATCCTCGTACACGCGCCGTGCCAGACTGACGGTGGCAGAAGCCAGCGAAACGGCGTTGGCGCCGATGCGCGTTTCGGTGCGCACCCGTTTGGCGGCCGAGAAAGCGGCCTGAAACAACTTGTTGAGGATCGGGCCGGTGCTGCCGCTTTCCTGCGCGATTCGGTAGGCGTCCTTCAACTGCCCGAGGATTTGCACCTCGCCCAAGACCATGGAATCAAGGCCGGAGGCCACGCTGAAGGCGTGCTCAATCGCGCGGGATTCTTGATGGATATAGAGACTGGCGGCGAGATCGAGGTCATTCCCATGATGCCGTTCCAGCCATTGCGACAGATCCGAGCCGCTGGCCGTGCCGGACCAGTACACCTCGGTGCGATTGCACGTCGACAGAATCAACGCCTCGGCGACCCCGATCTGCTCGCGCAGGGTGGTCAACGCGGCGACCAGGCGATCCTCGGCGAACGCCACCTTTTCGCGCAACGCGACCGGTGCGGTCTTATGGTTGATACCGAGGATATTGACTGCCATGGAAGAGTTTTGGCCGAGGTTTTAAGGGATTCTGGTGTAGGACGCACCGCTAGATCAAGGATGAATCCGCGGCATCGGGTTATTCATTTCGCTATAGTGCGGCCGTGTTCTCGTTTTCCAACATCGTCCGGGCTGGTTTGAGCTTAAGCGTGCTCGTTTTGAGCGCCTGCGCGGCTGACCATTCCAAGTCCGGCCAGGCGCCACAGTCATTTTATACCGTCACGGGCGAGATAGCCCTAGCACGTCAGGAACCGCGTGTGGCCGCGCTTCAGTATGCAACGGCAGCGGCGCACGAAACGGACCCCGCCCTCTTGCTGCGGGCCACCGAAGTGACGGCCGAGACTTTGCAGCCTTCGCTCATGGCGGGCGTTGCAGCTCGTTGGTTGGTCGTCGATCCCAAGTCGCTGCAGGCGCAACGCGCGGCAGCCCGAGCCGCGTTGGCGCTCGACAAAGTTGATGAAGCTGCGGCCCATTACCGCGTCGTCTTGCTGAATTCTCCCGGCGGAGTCGATGCTGAGTTTGCCGATGTGGAGACGGATCTGGGGTCTGAGGAAAATATATTCGGCGCGCATCAGCTCGCGGACCGATTGGCTTCGTACTTTCCGACCTCGCCGTCGGCGCTGCGCATCCAAGGCATCGCGGCAATGCGCGCGGACGATCCTGCCGCCGCGGTGCATAGCTTGAGCGGTGCGCTGGCGATCGATGCGTCGGGCGGCAATGATGCCAAACAAACGGCGCATAAAGAGCTGGCGCAGACACTGCTGCGCGCGCGGATAATGGCAGGCGATGTCGAGGAGCCGTTGCGCGCCGCGCAGGCGCAGCTCGAAGTCGATCCCTCGGCTACCAATCGCTTCAACTACGCGGCACTTTTAATGACTGCGCAGCGATTGCCGGAAGCCACGGAGCAGTTGGAGACTCTTGCGCGCAATCCGGAGTCGACCGCCGTGGCGTTGCGCTTGTTGGGGTTGCTGGAATTTCAACAGGGGCACTACGAGACGGCAACGGCAAAGTTCAGACAGCTTCTGGGCACCGGAAAGTTTGCCGATGACGCATTTTATTACCTGGCGTTGATGGCCGACCGCAACGGCGATCCCGAGCGAGCACTGCGCTTTTTCTCGCAAGTGCAAAATGGCGAGAACGTCGTGCCGGCATTGCTGCGTGCCGCCACTTTGCTGCACAAGCACGGTGCACCGAGCGCGGCGGACGAGCTGCTCGATCGCCTCCAAGAAGACGAGCCGCAGCGCGCACCGGAAATATTGACGGCACGCGCCCGGATGTACGTGCAATCGAACGAGTTACCCAAGGCGTTCGCGGTCTTGGAACACGGCGAGATGGAATATCCGGACAGCGTGGAGTTGCGCTATGCGACCGCGTCGGTCTATGAAGAACAAGGATTGGTTTCTGCGGCCCTCAAAGAATTGACCCTGGTGGTCAAAGCACGGCCCAACGATCCGGCGGCCTTGAATGCCTTAGGGTTCACGCTCGCCGATCACACTAAAAGCCTTGCGCGGGCGCGCAAGCTGATCGAGCGCGCGCATGCGGCATCGCCCAAAAATCCGGCAATTTTGGACAGTTTGGGCTGGGTGTACTACCGCGAAGGGCGCGCGGCCGAGGCGCTGCCATATCTTAAAGCGGCGTATACGGACGACCACGACGGCGACATTGCGGCACACTTAGGCGAAGTCTTGTGGCAATTGGGGCAGCAAGACGAGGCACAGAGAATCTGGTCCGAGGCCAGCGCGATGGATGCCGACAATCATCTGCTCAAATCGACGCGGCATCGTCTGACTTCCGCAAACTGATTCACATGCGGCGCGCGTTGACGTTAATTGGTTGCTGTGCGCTGGCTGCGTGCGCGACCACGCGCACCGCGCCGCCGCCGTCGATCAAGTGGGATCAGCGCGTCGGCGAATTGCAAAGCGCAAATGGTTGGCAGCTCGATGGGCGAGCTGCGGTGGCCCTGGGCACCCAAGGCTGGCAGGCCACGCTCAATTGGCGCCAGACAGACAAAGCCGAAGTGCATCTGTCGGGTCCCTTCGGCATCGGGGCCTTGGTGCTCAAACAGACCCCGCAGGGATTGTCGCTGAACGGGGCGCCGCCGAGCGATGCAGTGCTGTCCTCAGTCCAAGAGAAATTGGGCTTCGATCTGCCGATCGAGAATCTGCACTATTGGCTGCTGGGCGTGCCGAATCCCGGTTCGACTTTTGACCTGTCGCGCAACGATCAGGATCGCGCGAAAGTATTGAGCCAGGCGGGCTGGAGCATTGCCTACGATCGATACATGCCGGTGGCGGGCGACTTGCTGCCCGCTCGGCTGGTCATGACGACGGGTGATGTGCGCGTGCGCATCGTTATCGATCATTGGGATTGGTCTAAGTAATGGCCGCGCGATCGGTGTGGCCGGCACCGGCAAAGCTGAATCTATTTCTGCACATTCTAGGTAGGCGGCCGGACGGCTACCACGAGCTGCAAACCTGTTTTCAATTCGTCGATCTGTGCGATGAAATCACCATCAAGGTGCGGACCGACGGGCTGATTCGCCGCACTGTGGAAATATCGGGACTGCCCGCTGAGGCAGACCTCTGCATCCGAGCGGCGAAAGCGTTGCAGGCTGCGAGTGGTTCTGCCTTGGGCGCCGACATCAGCCTTGCAAAGAGAATCCCTGTCGGCGGGGGGTTGGGAGGCGGGAGTTCCGATGCTGCCACCTGCCTGATTGCCCTCAACCAGCTATGGGGAATCCATTGGTCCCCAGAAAAACTGGCGGCGATCGGCCTCAAACTGGGGGCGGATGTGCCCGTATTTGTGCACGGCCGGGTCGCCTGGGCCGAAGGAGTCGGGGAACGCCTGACGCCCCTGCACCCGCCACAGGCCCCGACGGAAGCTAACTATCTGATTTTAAAGCCGAATGTTTTTGTCAGCACCGCCGCCGTGTTTCAAGATCCTGAATTGACAAGGAATTCTGCGCCGATCACAATTCACGGTTTCCTGGCGTCTGGTGGAAGGAACGATTGCTTGGGCGTGGTGCGACGCCGTTACCCTGAGGTTGCACATGCGCTCGATTGGCTATCGGTCTATGGTTCTGCGCGCCTGACTGGCACGGGGGCCTGCGTTTTTTTGGCCTGCGAGAATGAGGATCTTGCGAAAGAAATTATGCGCAAGGTGCCGCCAGAGTTTGAATGCTTTCTGGCTCGCGGACTGAATGACTCACCCTTGCTTGAGGGATTGCGGCCCGGTTGACGGTCGTCGGTTTTTTTCCAAGTTGGGGTGTCGCCAAGTGGTAAGGCAGCGGGTTTTGATCCCGCCATTCGGAGGTTCGAATCCTTCCACCCCAGCCACTTATGGCAAGGTCGATGTCGCAAACAAATGAATTTAGCTCGTTGTCGATCGCGGTGTTCACGGGAAACGCCAATGCGCCGCTCGCAACGGAGATCACCCGCCACTTGCACGTGCCGTTGGGACGAGCGGATGTGGATCGATTCAGCGACGGCGAGGTGAGTGTCGAGCTCAGAGAGAACGTGCGCGGTCGCGACGTGTTCATTCTGCAGCCAACGCATCCGCCGGCCGAGCATTTGATGGAGCTTCTGATGATGGCTGACGCCTGCCGGCGCGCTTCGGCGAAGCGGGTGACGGCAGTGGTGCCCTATTTTGGGTATGGGCGCCAGGATCGCCGGCCACGCGCAACGCGTGTGGCCATCACAGCGAAGCTGGTGGCCAATATGATGACGCGCGCGGGCGTGGATCGACTGCTGACGGTGGATTTGCACGCGGATCAGATTCAGGGATTTTTCGACATCCCGGTGGACAATGTGTACGCATCGCCCGTGCTGCTCGGCGAGGTCTGGAAACAGAAGTACCAGAACATGATCGTGGTGTCGCCCGATGTCGGCGGCGTGGTACGCGCACGTGCCCTGGCGAAGCGCTTGGATGATGCCGACCTGGCCATCATCGACAAACGCCGGCCGCGGCCGAATGAGTCGAAGGTTATGAACATCATCGGCGAGGTCGAAGGTAAGACCTGCGTGCTGGTGGATGACATGGTGGATACGGCGGGCACGCTGTGCCAGGCCGCGCAGGCGCTCAAAGATGAAGGAGCGCTGAAAGTCGTGGCCTACATTACGCATCCGGTGTTGTCGGGCCAGGCGATTGAGCGAATTTCGAAATCGGTGCTGGATGAGTTGGTGGTTACCGACACCATACCGCTGTCCGAGGCGGGTGCCGCGTGCAAAAAGATCCGTCAGCTGAGCGTCGCGGGATTGTTGGCTGAGACGATCCGCCGCATCAGCGACGAGGAGTCGGTGAGCTCGCTTTATATTGATTAGGTTTAAGTCGGTGCCCTTGCAATTGGTCGCGAAGCTAGGGCGCCTTGGTTGGTGATGTAACTGGAGAAGATTATGAAAACCTCTTTCGAACTCGTTGCCGAGTTCCGCGAGACGCAAGGCAAAGGTGCGAGCCGCCGCCTGCGTCATGACGGAAAAGTACCGGCAATTCTTTATGGCGGCCACCTGGCCGCGCGTACTCTCACCTTGAGCCATCAGAAGCTGCTGATCATGCTCGAGAACGAGCGCTTTTATTCAACCATCTTGAATTTAAAGGTGGGCGATCAGTCGCAGGCAGCCATTTTGAAGGATGTGCAACGGCACCCATTCAAGAATGCGATCGTGCACATCGACTTCCAGCGCGTCGAAGAGAACGAAAAAATTCGCATCAACATTCCGCTGCACTTCACCGGCGCGTCCATTTCGCCGGGAGTCAAATCTCAAGGCGGCATCGTGTCGCATATGCGCACCGAGGTGGAGATATCCTGCCTGCCGAAGGATTTGCCGGAATATATTGGAGTCGATATTTCCGGACTTTCGCTCAACGAGAGCATCCACTTATCGCAGCTCAAAGTTCCGGATGGCGTCGTGCTGGTGGAACTGGCGAAAGAAGATGCGGCAGTGGTCGCGATTCATAGCCCGCGTGCTGAAGAGCCTGAGCCCACGGCAGCAGCAGCCGCTGTGCCGGGTGCGGAGGGTGCGGCAGCGGCCGCGGCACCGGCGGCAGCGGGGGCAGCCGCAGCGCCGGCAGGAGCCGACGCCGCCAAGGGAGCGCCTGCGAAGAAAGAGGAAGCCAAAAAGGAACCGGCAAAGAAAGACGCGAAGAAGTAATTTTCTAGAAGCGTTGTGTCACGAGGGCCGTCGGTGTGACGGCCCTTGTCTTTTAAAGGCTTTGTTTAAATGGCTGGCTTACAGTTGCGCATCATCGTCGGTCTGGGCAATCCAGGCCCTGAACATCAGGTGACCCGTCACAATGCGGGTTTCTGGTTCGTGGACCTGCTTGCGCGCCGTCACGGCGGCGAGTTTCGCGATTACCGAAAATATTCGGGCGAGACGGCGAAGATCAGCATCGAGGGCAACGACTTGGTGTTGCTCAAGCCCACGACTTACATGAATCGCAGCGGCCTGTCGATTCGCCAGTTGAGCGAGTTCTACAAAATCCCGCCGACGGAGATTCTGGTCGCACACGATGAGCTCGACTTGCCGGTCGGCACCGTACGGCTAAAGCAGGGCGGCGGTCACGGAGGACACAATGGTTTGCGCGATACCATTGCGCATATCGGCGAAACGTTCTGGAGGATGCGACTGGGTATTGGGCATCCGGGCAACAAAGCCGAAGTCATCGATTATGTGCTGACGCGCGCGCCGCGAGCGGAAGAGGATTTGATTTTGGATGCCGTCGGAACGGCGGTGGATTGCATCCCGCTGCTGCTCGAGCAGGGAGCGGAACGCGCCATGACACGATTGCACAGCCGTGCAGGAAAAGTTTAATGCCCATTCGTTGCGGAATCGTTGGTTTACCGAATGTGGGCAAGTCCACATTGTTCAACGCGCTCACGCGCGCGCAGATTGCGGCGGAAAATTATCCCTTTTGCACCATCGATCCCAATGTGGGCGTGGTGGCGGTACCGGATCCGCGTCTGGAAAAGCTGGCCGCCATCGTACATCCAGAGAAAATTCTGCCGACGACGGTGGAGTTCGTGGATATCGCCGGACTGGTTGCCGGGGCATCGAAGGGCGAGGGCTTGGGAAACAAGTTTCTCGCGCATATTCGTGAGGTCGACGCCATTGCGCACGTGGTGCGATGTTTCGAAAATGACGACATCATTCACGTGGCGGGAAAGATTGATCCTGCCGGCGATATCGAAGTGATCAATACCGAATTGGCTCTGGCGGATCTGGACAGCGTCGAGCGGGCGTATCAGAAGGCGCTGAAGGCGGCCAAGGCTGCGGACAAAGACGCCGTCAGACTAAGGGACCTGCTCGAGAAGGTACGGGTTCAGTTGAACCAAGCGAAGGCGGTGCGGCTGCTGAAACTCGACGCGCACGATCATGCGCTGCTGCGCGATCTGCACTTGCTCACCGACAAGCCCGTGATGTATGTCGCCAATGTGGACGAATCGGGCTTCACCAATAACCCGCGCCTCGACCGCGTGCGCGAGATCGCCGCCGCCGAAGGAGCGATTGTCGTGCCGATCTGCGCGGCCATCGAAGCGGAAATCGCGCAGCTTGACGAAGCCGACCGCGCGGAATTCCTCGCGGAATTGAAATTAGACGAGCCTGGGTTGAATCGCGTGATCCGTGGTGGCTATTCATTACTGGGCCTGCAGACCTATTTCACCGCGGGTGTCAAAGAAGTCCGCGCCTGGACGGTGCATGCGGGCGCAACCGCGCCGCAAGCGGCGGGTGTCATCCACACCGATTTCGAGCGTGGCTTCATTCGGGCCGAAGTGATCGCCTACGATGACTTCATCAAGTTCAAAGGCGAGGCGGGTGCCAAAGAGGCGGGCAAGTTGCGTTTGGAGGGCAAGGAGTACATCGTTAAGGAAGGCGATGTCATGCATTTTCGATTCAATGTGTAACTGCCGAATTGCGAGCCTTTTGCGTGTTGACGCGGATTGGCTTGGCGGGCTTATATATAGTTAATCGGGCCTGTTCCGGCTGGAGAGAATCACAAACATAAATTTTAGGCGCAACGTCTAAATGGGGCCCCCAATGAAGCGACGCCCAATGTGGAATTTGTTGTTGTTATCGCTCGCTGTGGGCGCACTGGGCGGCACTGCCTCCGCTGCAGCATCGGATGATGAAAGCGGCATTCGACAAGTGCAGGCTTCGCAGGCGGATGCTTGGAACCGGCATGATGCTGCGGCTTACGCCGCGTTATTCACAGAAGACGGCGACTGCGTCAATGTTGTGGGATGGTGGTGGAAAGGGCGCGCGCAAATAGAGAGCAAGCTGACGGCCGCGTTCGCCTTTGTATTTCATGAAAGCCAACTTACCGTTACCGACACCTCAGTGCGTTTTTTGTCACCGACGATTGCGGTCGCGCATGTCAGTTGGACGATGACCGGCGCGAAGACTCCGCCCGGCATACCGGAGCCAAAGCTGGGAATCCAGAGTCAGGTGTTGCAGAAGAAATCGGGGCATTGGTTGATTCAGGCTTTTCAGAACACCAACGGCGTGCCTGAGACACCATTCCCAGGGGGGCCACCCGCGGCGGCTCCGGCCAAACCGTAGTAGCTTAAGGGGTTGGAAATGGATCGACTCATGGGCAAAGCGAATCCACTGGTAAGCAGGGTTCACGGCAAGGAAAAACGCTGGAGCGCTGAATTTGCCGCACTCCGCCAGCTATGCCTTGCCTCGGGCCTCAATGAAGAGCTGAAATGGGGCCAAGCTTGCTACGATCTAAATGGCGGCAAGGTAGTTTTGGTCCACGGCTTCAAGGATTATTGCGCCCTGCTGTTCATGAAAGGCGCTTTGCTGAAAGACCCGAAATGCATCCTCATTCAGCAGACCAAGAATGTGCAATCCGCGAGGCAAATCAGATTTGCTTCTCTGGCCGATATCAACAAGCAAAAGGCCGCGGTTAAGGCCTATATCACCCAGGCGATTGCAGTTGAGAAATCTGGTGCCAAGGTGCAGAAGAAAGCCGTGGCAGACTACGAGGTGCCCGCGGAGTTTCTAAATCGGTTGGATGATGATCCCGAATTAGCGGAAGCCTTTCGTGCGCTCACTCCGGGAAGGCAGAAGGGTTATCTGCTGCATTTTGCCGGGGCGAAACAATCGGCGACTCGAGCCGCACGCGTGGAGAAACATGCGCCTAGGATTTTGCGGGGCCTGGGACTTGATGATTGAGGCCAGATACGGCTAACCCTTTGATTTTTCGAACATCCCTTGCAAGTTCGGCTTGACAGCGACCGCGTAGCTCCACACAATTCGCGGCTCTTTGTGGTGAGGTAGCTCAGCTGGTTAGAGCGTGGCACTCATAATGCCGAGGTCGAGGGTTCGAGTCCCTCTCTCACCACCAAAATCAGTGACTTGGCTCTCCGCTCGCGCACGCACAATGGTTAATGCGTGACTTTTGCGTGACCGCGATGCTCAAGCCTTCTCGGAGACCTCGATCAACGAACCGATCTCCGGGGGCTGAATAGTGCGTCGTCACGCGGTCTGACTTGAGGCCCAGGAGGAGTTTCCTATCCTCAAAGGTCACGCCGGCCGCGCGCAATCGATGCCCATACTTGTGCTTAAGGTCATGCGCCCGGATGGACCGAAATCCCTTCGGGCGCGCTCTGCCGAACTCCGCGGCATAACGCTTTTGCCGCTCGACGTCGCGCCGCCTTCCAACCCCTATCGGGCTCACGTATGGACGGCTCGGTCGCAGTTTGCGCCAACGCATAATTGATCTATTGTGCCCCTGTAATTGCATCGCATCTCGGGCGAGGTCCCTGAATGTCGATCCAACTTTATATCCGGATGGTATGTGCCCTGATCGACGCCGCTTCCGGCGTATGCGCTCGTGGAGATTGTCAGATGATCCGCGCGGCTGGTCATCACATCGGGACGACTTATAATGGCAGGTACGCCTAATGACGAAAGCCCGTCCAGCAATGGCTTCCGTACCTCTGCTTACGGCACGGGGACTCCTGAGTCTTGTCTTGGGAACGTCCGCTTTCCCCCAAAACGCTTGCCCGGCGGATACTTTCAATCCGTCTCTGTTTCAGTTACAGCACACCGCGTGGACGGAGCGGGAGGGCGCGCCTCCGCAAATAAACGATGTCGTTCAAGCCGCAGACGGCTCGCTGTGGCTGGGTTCCGGCGAGGGCCTCTATCGCTTCGATGGCTTTACTTTTGAACGGGTGCGTTCGATTGATGGAGACTCGCCGGCGCCGACTGAAATCCTCTGCCTCCTCGCCACTTCGAATGGAGACCTGTGGATTGGTACCACGTTGAATGGTGCAATCCTGCTACGGAACGGCGAAGTAAGGCGCTTCCCAAAGTTTGAGGGCCTTCCTCTCAATACGTCTGTACTCAGTTTGGTAAACGATTCGGACGGAACAATTTGGGCCGGAACATATTTAGGAGTCCAGCGCTTCGATGGCTCACAGTGGCGCAACATTGGCAAAGCCTGGGGGCTCCCAGAAATGGTGCAATTTATGCTCCAGCTCGATTCAGACGGAACTCTCTGGGCTGAGGCCTATGAGCACGGTCTTTTCCGGCTGAAGCGTGGCGCCCAACACTTTGAACAGCTGTCTGACATATTCTTGGGGGGTAGAGTCTTCGATCGATCGCCATCGGGGGAGAATTGGGCCAGCACCAGTTCCGGAATTTGCCCATTCGCAGAAGCGCAAATGAGCGTCTCTTGTCGACACTGGGCTCTTCGTAACAACGGGAGCGCTCCCCCGGCGTTTTCTGCCGATTCTATTCTCACTTTTGATCGCCGCGGAAATCTCTGGATGAAGCCTTGGCAGGGGGGCGGGATCAAGCGCCTGGATGCGGCCGCTTTTCGCGATGCCTTTCGCCCAGGTCATCCTCAAGGGAAGATAGAATCATTTACCAAGCGCGATGGCCTGACTTCCGATCGTATCTACTCCGTCTTTCGAGATCGTCGCGACGGGAGCATTTGGGTGGGCACCGATCAGGGCTTGGATCACTTCCGCGAAGCTCCCTTTGTACCGGCCTATCCCGAGCCAGGTACACTCGATTTTGGCATCCAGGCGCAAAAGGACGGCCGGGTCTGGATCAGCAGCGCGACCGGAGGATTGTGGAGCGCTTCTCCGGCAGGAAAGACCGAGGTTACCATCCCTGACGTTGCCGTTCAGAGCCTCTACGAAGCCCAGCGCGGAACCTTGTGGTTTACGACTTTCTCGCCAGTGGTGGTCGCATCTATTCGCGATGGCCCTAACGATGGAAAGACGACAAGCTTGCCGTTGACGCCAGAACTGCTGTCTCAGGTGGCGGTGCAATCGATCGTGGAAGACCAAGGCGGCGCCGTGTGGGTATCTTTCATACCGTACGGATTGGCCAAATGGGAAGGCGGGCATTGGATCAAGAATGGAGGGCTGACAGACCTACCGGAGGCATGGGTTGTGATCTTGACCATTGGCGCCGACGGCAGGCTTTGGGCAGGATATCTTGATGGGCAGGCAGCCATAATCGATGGAACTTCGGTTCGGCGCTTCACGGCAAAAGATGGCTTGAATATTGGGCCGGTGGCGGCCATCTTGAGCGGCCTGTCAAATTGCTGGCTTGCCGGCCCAAATGGTTTGGTACGTTTCGACGGCCAGCACTTCCACATACTGTCGGAGGCAACCAACCGGCCATTTTCAGGAATAACAGGAATTGCGGTAGCGAGAAACGGCGATCTTTGGCTCAACGCGTTTGACGGAGTAAGGCGTGTCGCGGCGGCCGAACTTAAGGAAGCGGAGAAGAATCCGGCCTACGCGGTTCATTCCGACCTCTATGACCTGACAGATGGCTTGCCTAGTGTTCCACAACGCATCCGACCTTTTCCGACCGCGGTTTCGGCAACTGATGGCCGCATTTGGTTTGGTTTTCGGGCGGGCGTTGTATCCGTCGATCCCGAGGATCCCCGTCTCAGCACTCCTGCGCCTCCGGTTTCCATCGTGCGCGCAATTGCGGATGGAAAAACTTTTAACGCCACGAATGCCAAGCTCGCCGCGCGAACAAAAAACCTGGAAATCGATTACAGCGCTGTGAGTCTGAATCGCGCGAGTCGAGTGCGCTTTCGCTACAAATTGGAATCCGTGGATGCAGGCTGGCGGGACGCCGGCGCGCGGCGGCAAGCCTTTTATAATGATCTGCCCCCAGGTAAGTATCGCTTCGAGGTAAGCGCCTCAAACGGGGATAATTTATGGAATGAAGCGGGCGCCACCATGAACGTGGAAGTTTCGCCCGCTTTCAATCAGACCACGTGGTTTCGTTCGTTATGTGTGGCGGCTTTTCTAGCCCTGCTCTTTGCGCTCTATCGACTCCGGTTGCTGTACCTAACCAGACAATTCAACGCCAGCCTGGAAGGGCGCGTCGCAGAGCGGACGCGAATCGCGCGAGATTTGCACGATACGCTGCTGCAAAGCTTTCAAGGTCTATTGCTCCGCTTCCAAACGGCTTACGCGCTATTCGATACGCGCCCGACCGACGCGAAGGATGTCCTGGGGAACTCGATTGATCGGACGGCGCAGGCTATCACCGAGGGACGGGAGGCTGTGCATGGGTTGCGGTCCTCGACTGTCGAGACCAATGACCTGGCCCAGGACATCACGACTTTAGGAGAACAACTCGCGGCCGAAGCAAGCAGTGTCAGTTCGGTCGGATTCAATGTGGAGGCGGAAGGCACGCCGCGGAACTTGCACCCCATCGTGCGTGACGAGATCTACCGGATCGCGAGCGAGGCTCTGCGCAATGCATTCCGACATGCCGAGGCGCAACGGATCGAGGTGGAGTTCCGCTACGATGAGCAACAGTTTCGAGTGCGGGTCCGAGACGATGGCAAGGGGATTGATGCCACGTTCCTGACGAGAGAAGGGCGTGCGGGGCACTTTGGCCTCCATGGCATGCACGAGCGCGCCAAGCTCATTGGCGGCAACCTCACGGTTTGGAGCGCGGCGGAATCCGGTACGGAGATCGAGCTCATCATTCGGGCGGCCCGCGCCTATGTCGCATCTAACCGCGGTTCGTGGTTTTCTGAGAGATTCACCAGGAAAAGCGCGCGGAGTAAGTCATGAGCAGCGATCCCAGCCCGATTCGGATTCTATCGGTCGATGATCATCCTCTCATTCGCCAAGGCATTGCCGGCCTCGTGGCAACTCAAATAGATATGACTGTGATTGCGGAAGCCGCGAATGGCCGTGAAGCCATCCAACAGTATCAACGGCATCGGCCGGATATCACGCTGATGGATTTACAGATGCCGGAGATGAGTGGACTCGATGCGATTAGCGCGATTCGCGGCGAGTTTCCCGAGGCTCGCATCGTCGTTTTAACCACTTATGCCGGGGACGTGCAAGCGCTGCGGGCACTCAAAGCCGGTGCGCGGGCGTATCTGCTCAAGGACAGTCTGCACAAGGAACTCCTCGCCACGATTCGAGCCGTGCAAGCCGGTAGAAAATCCATGTCCCCCGAGGTCTCCTTCCGGCTGGCTGAACATGCCACCGACGATGCGCTCACCCCGGCCGAAGTCCGTGTCTTGAGTCTCATTGCCGCGGGCAATGCCAATAAAGAGATCGCGGCGCAGCTCTCGACCAGCGAGGACACGGTGAAGGGCCAAGTCCGCAACATCCTCTCCAAATTGGACGCGAAGGACCGAACCCACGCCGCCATGATCGGGCTCAAGCGCGGGATCATCGAGTTCTGATCGCTCGAAAGAGTCCTTTGAATCAGCCTTTTGAGTGTTTCCGCGCGGAGCGGTTGATCTATAACCTCATGGGGCTGTGCGTCGACTATTCTCCAACTTTGCCCACGGCGCGCCCGGCGTCGGACTCTTGCTTATGCGCCTGTTCGCCGGAATGGCGATGGTCGCTCAAGCGGTCTCGGCGCTGCTGACCGGACCGCCGCTCGCAGCAGTTCTATTTCAGTCGCTCTCGATTGGTTTGGGGTTACTCCTGCTGGCGGGGCTGTGGACGCCCGTGGCGGGAACGCTGGTGGCGGCCGAGGCGCTGTGGAATGTTTTCTCGTCCGGACAGCCGTCGTGCTGGATCATGCTGGCAACCCTAGGCGCCGCCTTGGCGCTGATCGGCCCGGGCGCGTGGTCCATTGATGCACGCCTTTTTGGTTGGCGACGACTCGAGATTCGCGATCGAAAGAATCAGGACTCGCCTTCCTAGAAGAGTCAGTTCTCCCACCCTTAAGTGGTATTCCCTCGGCCAGGTGAAGCTTTCTCGCGCCCCAACTGAGGCCACCAGTCATCCGATATGGCCGTGATACCACTCGAATTGGGGCTGCGCGTGGTGCCAACCGGTTCCACGATACACACCAGTCTCAAAAGGGGTTTGCCATGTCCGGCCGCGAACGTTTCAGAGTCCACGTGTTGGGGCGCTTTCGCTTACTCGCAGGAGATGCCCCTGCCACCAATCGATCGCGCTCTAAACCGCAGGAGTTGCTGCAGGCACTAATCGCGTTTGGTGGATCCGAAGTGGGCGCGGGTGTGCTGATCGATGCGCTATGGCCGGATGCTGAGGGCGACGCCGCATACCACGCGCTCGAAACCGCACTTTATAGATTGCGTCAGCTGCTCGGTGCACACGACGCGGTACGCGTGGAGGGCCGCAAGGTTAGCCTGAACCGGGATCAGTTGTGGGTCGACATGTGGGAGTTTGAGGCGGAGCTGCAACGTCCTCATGATCCGGAGGCGAATGGCAACAACGGGATTGGTCGTCTCCGGCGCCTCTATCAAGGCGATTTTCTCCAGCACGAGACTGAGAAGCCTTGGGTTTTGAGGGCGCGCCAGGAATTGCGTGATCGCTTTCTGCGTGCCATACGCGATGCGGCTCGCGGTTGCGAACGCGAGCGCCGTTGGGAGGATGCGGTGAACTTGTATCGATCCGGGATCGAGCTCGACTCGCTGAACGAGGATATGTATCGGTGCTTGATGCGCTGCCACCAGGAACTCGGAGACCACAGCGAGGCGCTGCAGGCCTACAGGCGCTGCCGTGAGTTGCTGATGCGCTTCCTGGGCATACCGCCCAACGCCAAGACGCAAGCCCTCTATCACAGCGTGCGCGAGCGCGCAGCCTACGCCTCCGCCGGAAGTGGGCTATGAATGTGTGCACGTAGGTGACGATGGAGTTGTTATGCCTCTGTTCGGGCGAGGAGACAATCGTGACGTTCGTTTCTCAGGGTGTGAGCGTCCGCTGTCAAGCCGCGAACTCGGACGCGACCAGCTATTGGTCGGGAACCAAGAACCCCCGTTGGGTTCGCACCTTGTCACACCCCGGCGCGGCTATCTGCATCACGGCATCTACGTCGGTGCTCGCAAGGTCGTTCATTACTCGGGGCTCGCGCACGGTCTGCGCCGAGGAACGGTGGAAGAAGTTTCTTTCGCTCATTTCGCACGGGGACAGCGCGTCTGGATAAAGTCGAAGCCTAGCTTGCACGTCCCAGCATTCCGCTGCTTGCGACACTTCGCCTGATCATCCGTGTACCGATCTCTTTGCGCTCATGAGCTCTGAAACGTCGGTTTCGTACTACAAGGTTTATGGATCGCCATTTCATACATTCAACAGCTTTCATCAGCTAACTCCGTCGGTCGGCGCATGGAGGCTATGTCTGACGAGCGACTTCTCCCACCCTTAAGTGGGTATTCGCTGGCCCCAACGAAGCACATTCGCAGCTCAACAGAGGCCGTCAATCATCCGATATGTCCGAAACATCACTCGAACTGGGGCTGCCCGCTGCTGGCGACTGGTTCCACTATGTACAGCAGAGCGATACACACCTTCTTTCCTCGAGGCACGCCGGAAGAGACTACGAATGGAAACTTGCGCTGAAGAGAGGCTAGCCATTTCGACGATCACTCAAGGAGGATCGTACGATTGGGTGCATAACGTCATCAGCCTGCTGGATGCGGCCCTGCACCAGCTCTATAGCAAGGAAAAAACAGCCCACGGGACGATACTCAAAGCTGCCTCATTGCTGCGGCAGCAGATAGAACCGCCAACTGCGAGAGAGCTTCCCAACGGAAGAGGGCGTTTGCTGCCCTGGCAGGCGCGCAAGGTGCGTGACTACATTGATAGTCATATCACAGGGCCAATACTCGTCGCCGATCTCTGCGCGCTCGTTCAGCGCAGCGAAGCGTATTTCTCCCGCTCGTTCAAGTGCACCTTCGGGGAGTCACCGCACGCTTTCATCGTGCGACGTCGCGTAGAATTGGCAGCTCAATATATGCTGACGACCGATACGTCCTTGAGTGACATTGCGCTTCGGTGCGGCTTCAGCGACCAGGCGCACTTGTGCAAGCACTTCCGCCACGCCGCAGGCCAGACCCCAGCGGCCTGGAGACGCGCGCAGCACCTTGACGAGTGCGAGACACCGCCCGTGGAGCGCTCGCTCATTACCTCCCGCAACGGCACGCTGATCCCGGCTGGACAGCCAATTGACGGAGACACCCAGGTCCTCGCGCAAGAGACGGAAGAAATTTAACTCCTCGTCTAATTCTGTAATCGCAGCATCCTACTGGTGCACGGCAGAGTCTTTCAATCGCGCGAAACCGGCCCCTGACATCATCCTTCTCAAGGCGATGATGATCATCCCCGCGGCGCTTGAGAATCGTTCGAGTGATTCGACCAATGTCCCCCCGTACAGGGGATATCGGACCCACGCGTCGTTGCCAATGATGTAGCCGTGTTGTACCACGGAGGAGCTATCAAAATGTCTTTGAATCAACCTGTGCAGCGAATTGCGATCGTCGGTACTGGGGTGATCGGCGCAAGTTGGGCCGCGTACTATCTAGCTCGCGGATTCGAAGTGGTTGCAACTGATCCTGGACCGCAGGCGGAAGCGAGCTTGCGCAAATATGTTGATGATGCGTGGCCATTGCTGACGCAGGTCGGTCTATCTCCGGGTGCCTCGCGTGATCGCCTGACCTTCACCCCGGATATGAGTCGGGCGCTTGCGAAGGCTGATTGGGTGCAGGAAAACGCACCGGAGCGGCCCGATTTCAAGATCAAGTTATTCGCACAGATGGACGAGGCGACGCCGCCGAGTTCGGTGATCGCATCGAGCTCCTCCGGCATCACGATGGACGTGATTCAGTCCGGTTGCAAACGACCGGAGCGCTGTGTGATCGGTCACCCGTTCAATCCGCCGCATGTCGTTCCGCTCGTGGAGGTTGTGGGTGGGGCCAAGACTTCGGAAGCCACGATCGAGCGCGCAATGGCGTTCTACGCGAGTATCGGCAAAAAACCTGTGCGTCTGTACAAGGCGCTTCCCGGCCACGTGGCCAATCGCTTCCAGGCAGCGCTCTACAAGGAAGTGCTCTACCTCGTGCAGCAAGGGGTCTTGAGCGTGGCGGATGCGGACGTTGCCGTGAGCTACGGCCCCGGCATTCGCTGGGGCGTGATGGGTCCGAGCCTTCAGTGGCACGTTGGCGGCGGCCAAGGCGGCATCCAGCATTTCATGGAACACCTGATGGACCCGCTCGCGGGAATGATGAAGACGCTCGGCACGCCTGAGATCACGCCGGAATTGAAACAGACGGTCGTCGACGCCGTGTTGAAGGAGGCCGCAGGACGTTCGGTTGAGCAGCTTGCTCGCGAGGAGAACGCAATTCTCATCGGCTTGCTGAAGCAGCGCGCGGCAGCGAGCGCGTGAGCAGCAATCACCCGCGGAGGTCTTAGGACATGAGCACTAATTCAAAACCATTGGTTTCCCGAAACGAGGGCAATGGCGTCGTGGCGCGGATCATTTTTCTCGACCTCGGTGCGGGGCGAGTCCTCTCCGCCAACCCAGATGGCTCGGACCTGAAGATGCTGGTGAGCGAGGGCAGAAAGCTCCCGGACGGTCTGGCGGTCGATGTCGCAGCCGGGTACCTCTACTGGACGAACATGGGCAATCCCAAGGCGAATGACGGGACCATCTTCCGCTCCGACTTGGACGGCCGGAACATGACGACGATCATTGCGGCGGGGGCCACCTTCACGCCGAAGCAGCTGCAGATCGACAAGCCCAACGACAAGCTCTACTGGTGCGACCGCGAAGGCATGCGCGTGATGCGCGCCAGTCTCGACGGCTCGAGGATCGAGACGCTCGTCGATACGAGCCAGGGCGACACCCGTCCCGGAGCGGATCCAACCAAGTGGTGCGTTGGCATCGCCGTCGACGCGGGTGCCGGGAAGCTCTACTGGAGCCAGAAGGGCGGTGACAACGCAGGCGAGGGCAGCATCCTGCGAGCGAGCCTCGACATTCCGAGGGGTCAAACACCGTCGAGCCGCACGGACATCGAGTTGCTCTATGACCAGCTGCCCGAACCAATCGATCTCGATTTGGATCTTGGGAACCGATTGCTCTACTGGACCGACCGAGGAGACCCACCCCGTGGCAACACAGTAAATCGTGCACCGCTGGATGTGCCTCAGGCCAAACGTCCGGCGCCCGAAATCGTCTTTACTCACTTGATGGAAGGGATCGGCCTGGCTTTGGATCCGAAGCACGGCCGCATGTTCATTACCGATTTCGGCGGCTCGGTCTACAGCGCCAACCTCGACGGGTCGGACCCGAAGACCTTGCTCATCGCCGAGGGCAACCTGACGGGCATCGCGTACGTCGAGTTGCCCGAGGCCTAAGCATTAGGCCCGTGTAACTACCAGCCCAATAGCCTTGAGGAGAATGTTAATGAGTTCCGCAACCGTGCGACTACACGATGCTCATCAAGCAAAGTCGTTGACCGACCTGCTTCAGACCAAGCTGCAAAATCCCGAGACCTCGCCCGAGTTCGACCTCCACAGTGCCGTGGATCAAGTGCTCGCCGATGTTGGACTGAGGGCAAAGGACAGCGGCGGCAAACTTTCATTCTATGGACAGGATCCGATCGTACCCAGCGGATTTAGGTTTGGTGCCATGGCCGCAGTCGGCTTGGCTGCCAGGTCCGTGGCATTGGCTGCACTCTGGAAACTGCGTACTGGCGAAGGACAGGACATTCATGTCGATGTCCGGAAAGCTCTCCGGCGCTTCTGTGGTTTTTTCGAGGGCAAGTGGGAAACGCTCAACGGACGCAGCCCCCTGCTCTTGCCTCGAGACAATCCGTTCTTCGAGTTGCCGCTGTTCAGAAAAACACGCGATGGTCGTCATGTCGTTACTCTCAACATTTACCCTGGCCTGCAGGCGCGCGCGCTCAACTTCCTGAGGTGCAGCAACAGTAGTGAATCGATTGGCAATGCCATTCTGCAGTGGCGCGCGGAGGAGTTGGAGTCGGCCGCGGCGGAAGCCGGGCTGGTCTTTGCGATGGTGCGCACCAATGAGGAGTTTCGCAAAGAGCCTCAGTACACCGAAGTGCTCTCCGGGATGCCGTTGGTCACTTTGGAAAAAATCGGCGAGAGCGAGCCGGTACCGTTTACGCGCGACGCAAAAACCCCGTTGCAGGGCATTCGTGCGCTCGGATTGGGGCATGTGATTGCGGGAGCCGCTATCGGTAGGGACCTCGCCTACTATGGCGCCGACGTCCTGAACATCTGGCGGCCCAACGATGCGGAGATCGAGGCCTTTGCTTGGGATGTGCAGGTCGGCATGCGTTCCACGCTGCTGGATGGCTCCAAAGAAGATCGCGCAACGTTCGATCGCCTCTTGAAGAATACCGACGTGTTCTTCTCGAATCGGCGCCCCGGTTACTTGGAGAGATACGGCCTCACCGCCGAAGAACTCAGCGAGAAGAGGCCGGGATTGATCCATGCCAAGGTGGTCCTCCATGGCGAGAAGGGTCCATGGTCAAACCGGGTTGGCTTCGATGAGATCGGCGCGGCCGTGTCGGGCTTGTTTACCATCGAGGGGACACCGACTCAGCCCAAGTCGCCGGCCATCATCCCGATTTGCGACAACGTGGTAGGCTGGCTCGGCACCGTCGGTGTTCTCGAGGCGTTGCGACGGCGCGCCATCGAAGGCGGCAGTTATCGCGTTGTCGTCTCCCTGACCCGAACCGTGCTGTGGCTGCTGTCGATGGGCTTATTCGACAAGGCTTACGCCCGGGAAACGGCCGGTTCCAAGGACGAACACGCCTATGTCGCTCCTGACGTTTTCACGGCTGAAACTCCGCTGGGCACATATCAAGGGTTCACCGACCAGGTGGTTTTATCCCGGACCCCTGGCGCCTTCCGAACCGTGCTGGTCCCGCGCGGGTCGAGTAAGCCCGAGTGGCTTGTCTGAAGTCAAATTGGTAAACCTGCACCAATTGGCGATTGGAAGACCAAGTTGACTATCGCGATTGTCGATTGCAGCAGAATGCGACGAAATGCTGCTTGAGCTCCTTGAGCTTCGTACCAGAGCAGAGAAGGCGTTCCAGATGGGTGGACGGGACGCCAAAGTTGGATGATATCCCCTCATGCGGCGACAAATAGCGAGAGCAAACATGAGCGAGTCATTGGTCGAATCTCGAGCGCCAGACAAATCAAGAAAACCGCATATCGTGATCGTCGGCGGGGGCTTCGCCGGCATTGCGGCCGTCAAGGCATTGCGACACTGCGAAGCCGACATTACGATTATCGACCGTCGCAACCATCACATCTTCCAACCGCTGCTGTACCAAGTGGCGACGGCTGTGCTTGCACCCGCCGACGTCGCCGCACCGATTCGGCAGCTGTCAGCGCAACAAAAAAACGTGTCCGTGCTGCTGGCTGAAGTCACTGGTGTCGACTTGCGATCGCGATCCGTTGATGTCAAGTATCCGGGCGCAGGGGACAAGAAGATTGCATTTGACTATTTAGTGGTCGCCGCGGGGGTGCAGTCGAGTTATTTCGGCCATAACGAATTTGCGAAATATGCTCCATGCTTGAAGACCATCACGGACGCGCAAACAATACGCTCAAAGATTTTGAGCGCATATGAATTGGCGGAATCCACAGACGACGAGGGCGAACGGCGGCGGCTGATGACATTCGTCCTGGTCGGGGCAGGACCGACCGGGGTGGAATTGGCGGCATCGATCGCGCAAATGGCCAAAACAACCTTGCGCGCCAACTTTCGGCGCATCGATCCTGCCACCACGTCGATTTTCCTGCTCGATGGCGCGAAGCGCGTACTCCCGAGCTTCGCCGAATCCTCCTCGCTCAAGGCGGCCCAACGTCTGGCCAAGCTCGGAGTGGAAGTGATGACCAGTGCGATGGTCGAACACATCGATGTTCAAGGCGTCACGGTTGGCGGAAAGCGGATCGATAGCGGCACGGTCTTGTGGACAGCGGGTGTCTCGCCGTCGCCGATCGTCAAGATGCTCGGCGCGACGACCGACCGAGCCGGCAGGGCATGCGTCGGTCCATCTTTGAATGTCGCCGATGCTCACGGGATATTCGTCGTCGGCGATGCCGCGACCTTGATACAGAACGGTCGACCGTTGCCGGGGGTGGCGCAGGTTGCCATCCAGCAAGGCCGGTACGTCGGAGCATGGATCGCCAGAGAGATCGGCGGCGGTAAACCGCCTCGTCCTTTCCGATACTGTGACAGGGGCAACATGGCGGTGATTGGCAAGAACTTTGCCATCATGGAGTCAGGCCGAATCAAGCTCGCGGGAATTATTCCCTGGTTCATCTGGGCGTTTATTCACATCATGTTCCTGCCGCAGTTGCAGAATCAGCGCCGCGTGCAGAACCAATGGATCTGGAGCTATTTCACCGACCAGCGCAGTTCACGTTTGGTTGATGAGGCACCCCGGATCTAAGCCAAACATCACATCCGGACAGTTAGCAAAGAGACCCACAGGCTCTTTGAGCAGTTGCCCGAACCGAACAACGCCCTCACGAAGAAGCGCGGGTAATCGCGCGCACCTTTCACTCTCACGTGCGGTTCGTTAGTCATCCCCTCATCTGAATCCGTAATCACAGCATCCTACTGACGCAGGGCAGACTCTTCCAATCGTCCGAAACTCTCCTCGTGAAACCATGCTTCTCAAGGCGAAGTTGTCTCGTGCACTCGCTAGCTCGACAGTGCAATGAACCGAAATTGAGGAGTGTGAAGATGTCGAAGATCGAAATGTTGACTCCCGACAACAGCGCGATCGCGCTGATCGACTACCAGCCGGCCATGTACCAGGGCGTTCAATCGCACGACCGGCTCGTGCCGTTCAATAATGTCCAGGTCCTGGCGAAGGCCGCGAAGCTATTCAAAATTCCAACCGTCATTTCCACGGTTGCCGCGGACAGCTTCTCCGGCCCCTTCATGCCCGAAGTCATCGAACTCTTTCCCAAACATAAGGTGATAGACCGCACTTCCATGAACTCTTGGCTGGATCCTAATTTCCGCAAGGCGGTGGCGGCGACAGGTCGCAAGAAATTCGTCATCGCGGGATTGTGGACCGAAGCGTGCGTCATGTTTCCGACGCTCGATATGTTGAAGGAAGGATACGAAATCTACATCCCGGCGGATGCGTGCGGCGACATATCCCTGGAGGCGCACAACCGCGCAATGGACCGCGCGGTCCAGGCAGGTGCCGTTCCGATCACCTCGTTCCAGTATGTCTTCGAGTTGCAGCAGGACTGGGCGCGCACTGAAACTTATGAGGGCGTGATGAACATCCTGCGCGCACATTCCCCGTACGGTATCCAGGTCCGCTTTTCGAAATGGGCGCTCGGCGAGCACGCATCGGAGGCGGGCGCCAAGGTCGTTTAAGGCAGGGCGCTCATCATGAAAATCTATCTCGTGTCAATCGGTGCGGGCATCCTAGTTGGTGTGATTTATAGCCTGTTGAATGTGCGGTCGCCCGCGCCGCCTTTGGTCGCATTGGTCGGTTTACTCGGCATTCTCGTCGGCGAGCAGATCATCCCTGTGAGCAAACACATGTTGGCAGGTTCGGCGTTAGTCGGCGCCTGCCGCGAGGCAAGGTGCGCGTTGCACGTTTTCGGGATGCTCCCGGGACGGCACCAGGACATCGCCCTAACTACTGTAACTTCTGAGCACGCGCTGGAGAAGGCACCATGAAGGCCGATCTGATTCTTTATCGCGGCATGTATACGACCCTGAATCGATCGAATCCGACGGCAAGCGCGGTCGCTATCAAGGATGGGTTGTTCACCGCAGTCGGAAACGATCACGAAGCGATGAAGTTGCGCGGCCCATCGACCAAAGTGATCGATCTGCGAGGCCGCCGGGCACTTCCCGGATTGATCGACAACCATTTGCACATCATTCGCGGCGGACTGAACTTCAATTTGGAGCTGCGTTGGGACGGGGTGAGGTCGCTCGCCGAAGCCTTAGGCATGTTGAAGAAGCAGGTGGCGATCACGCCGCCGCCGCAGTGGGTGCGGGTGGTGGGCGGCTTTTCCGAACATCAGTTCGCGGAGAAGCGGCTCCCGACCATTGATGAACTCAATGCGATTGCACCCGACACGCCGGTGTTTCTGCTGCACCTCTACGATCGCGCCATCTTGAATGCTGCCGCGCTGCGCGCAGTGGGCTACACAAAGAACACGCCGGCGCCGCCTGGCGGCGAAATCATACGCGACGCAAGGGACAATCCGACTGGACTGCTGCTCGCGAAGCCGAACGCAGCCATTCTCTATGCGACGCTCGCCAAGGGACCGAAGCTGCCGTTCGAATACCAGGTCAATTCAACTCGCCACTTCATGCGCGAGCTGAATCGCCTGGGCGTCACCGGGGCGATCGATGCCGGCGGCGGCTTTCAGAACTATCCCGAAGACTACGCCGTCATTCAGCGGCTGGCGGACCAAGAGCAGCTCACGATCCGTCTGGCCTATAACCTTTTCACGCAGAAACCGCAGGGTGAAAAGGACGATTTTCTCAACTGGACCAAGATCTCGAAGTACAAGCAGGGCAGCGACTATTTCCGCCACAACGGTGCCGGCGAGATGTTGGTGTTCTCAGCGGCGGACTTCGAAGATTTTCGTGTGCCGCGCCCCGACATGCCGTCGCAAATGGAGAACGAGCTCGAAGATGTAGTTCGCATTCTCGTGCAGAACAGGTGGCCGTGGCGATTGCATGCGACCTACGACGAGACGATCTCGCGCGCACTCGATGTCTATGAGAAGGTTCACCAAGACACGCCGCTCGATGGCCTGCACTGGTTTTTCGACCACGCCGAGACCATCTCTGACCAATCGATCGATCGCATCGCCGCGCTCGGCGGCGGCATCGCCGTCCAGCATCGCATGGCCTATCAGGGCGAATACTTTGTCGAGCGCTACGGCCGCGGCGCCGCCGAAGCGACGCCGCCGGTGAAGAGAATTCTGGATAGGGGCGTAAAAGTTTCCGCGGGCACCGACGCGACGCGCGTCGCCTCCTACAATCCCTGGGTCTCGTTGGCCTGGCTCGTCACCGGCAGGACCGTCGGTGGCCTTCGCCTATATCCGCAACGCAACTGCCTGGACCGGGAGACCGCGCTGAGAATGTGGACCGAGAATGTCACGTGGTTTTCAAATGAAGAAGGTAAGAAAGGCCGCATCGAGGTTGGTCAGTTCGCCGATCTGATGGTGCCCGATCGGGATTTCTTCGGCTGCGCCGAAACCGAGATCGCCGACATTACCAGCGACTTGACCGTCGTTGGTGGTCGCATCGTCTTTGGCGCCGGTGACTTCAAGTCCCTCGATGACGCAGCTCCGCCGCCTGCGATGCCGGATTGGTCGCCCGTTCGCTATTTCGGCGGCTATGGCAATTGGGCTAACACCGGCAAAAACGCTGAGGGCGTCGCAGCGCGGGTGTTGCATGCGTGCGCCAGCCACGCGCTCTGCGCGGTGCATGGGCATGATCATGCCCGCGCGTGGCTCGGCAAGATTCCGGTGTCAGATCTGAAGAGCTTTTGGGGCGCGCTCGGCTGCGCCTGCTGGGCAGTCTGAGATGTTCGCCAACTCGGACACGCCGCGCCGGATTGGAGCGATGCTCTCTTGGCCTTGGCTCCTGCCGGTTGCGAGGATCGCCCTCACGTCGGCCTATCTGATCGGCGGAGTCCAGAAGCTGGCCGACTTTCCCGCCGCCGTCGCTGAGCAGGCGCATTTCGGCCTGCAGCCGGCCTGGCTCTGGGCGACGGCGGCCATCACCGTCGAACTCGCGGGCTCCGCACTGGTGATCGTCGGACGCTGGGTGTGGTTGGGAGCCGGCGGCCTCGGTGTGCTGACCGCAGTGGCCATGCTCACCGCCAACAATTTCTGGGCGATGACCGGCCACGATCGCTTCATCGCCTTGAACGCCTTCTTCGAGCACCTGGGTTTGATCGCGGGTTTCGTCCTAATTTCGATCATGTCGGTGCGTGCGCCACTTCCGCGCTCCTCAACTCCATTCCCTCGAGGCCTCCCATGATTAGTGACCATCGTCTGATAAAGGTCCTGCTGCTTTCATTGCTCGGTGTGGTGTCACACGCGACCGCGCGGGATATCGTGCCGGCGACCGCTTCGCAAATCGGCGTCGGCGCGCAATACGACACCACCCACGTTTATGTGGCGCCCCAGGACGTTGACAGATTCGTCGCAAGCTTTCTTGCGACCTTCGGCGGTCAGAGCACCAAGCAGGTCGTCGCGACCGTGACGCCAACCTCGAGCAGCACGACCTCACAGCTCCTGCAGACCCCGGTCGGGACCGTGTCGGTATTCGGATTCAAGACGCCGATCCCCTATCCTTTCGGTGCCGAGCGGACCGGTTACCTCGTCGCTGATTTGGACAAAGCGATCACACTCGCCAAAGCCTCTGGGGCGGATATCGTGGTGGCAACCTTTCCCGATCCCATCGGTCGCGACGCCGTCATCCAATGGCCGGGCGGGATCAACATGCAACTCTATTGGCACACCACGAAGCCCTCCTATGCTGCATTCGAAACCATTCCCGAGAATCGGATATATATCTCGCCGGGGCGAGCGGACGCCTTCACACGCGGCTTTCTTCGCTTCTCGCACGGTAAGGTGGTCTCGGACCAGTCGCGTGCTCCTGGAATCGAAGTGGGTCGACCCAACGATTCGATCCGCCGAATCCGCATCGAGTCCGTGTTTGGCAAGATGACGGTGTTCGTTACAGAGGGTCACCTCCCGAATCCTTACGGGCGCGAGCTCACCGGCTACGAGGTGGAGAATCTCAAGGATACGTTGGCCAAGGCGAGCGCGTCTGGAGCAACCATACTCGTCGAACCCTTCACGTCCGAGGACCGGACTTCGGCGATGGTCCAGTTTCCCGGTGGGTATATCGCCGAAATTCACGCGCCAGCGAGTTAAGGCGGTTGGTCGCCGTTGCAGAAACCGCTCGACGTGCGCGCAGGATCTCGCTTCTAGCGGTGGCAGTTGCCTATCTCGCCGCGCCGGGAAGCCGCGCCGATGACAGCGATTCCGCGGGCACTCCCGTAGTGCACGAGCGACCCGAGACTCAGCTTAATCGCTGGCAGGAAGACTGGTCCGTCCTCGCCGATCCGGAGCTGCGAACTGAGCCGCTCGACAACTTGAAGTACATTCCGCTGTCGAGCAGTGACCCCAACAGCTACGCCTCGCTCGGACTCGATCTGCGCGAGCGAGTGGAATCCACTCAGATCGACCCCTTCGGAATCGGCAATCCGCATGCCAATACCTACCTGATTCAACGCATGGATATCTATGCTGATGTTCACCCGAACGCCAACTGGCAGGTCTTCGTGCAGTTGCAAGATGATCGAGCTTTCAGCAAGGACATCGTCACCCCAGTCGATAAGGATCCACTGGATCTAGAGCAGGCGTTCGTGACTTACAGCAACCATCTTGCGGGCGGAACGCTGAGGGTTAGAGTCGGACGCCAACAGATGGGATTCGATCTACAGAGATTCATCGGGGTTCGAGATGGTCCAAACGTGCGCCAATCGTTCGATGCGGTCTGGCTGGACTGGGAAAAGTCCTCATGGCGGTTCATAACATTCTGGAGCCACCCAGTACAGGATCTCCCCGAGAAAACTTTCGATGACTACTCGAGCGGTGCCCTGCAATACGGCGGCTTCAGAATCGAACGCAACGATGTCGGGCCGGGAAAGTTATCTGCCTACTACTCCCGATACGATGCGAATGCAGCGCATTACCTGGATGGCAGCGGGAACGAGCGGCGCGATAACCTTGACCTGCGTTACGCAATTGCGCGAGGGGCCGTTGATTGGGACCTCGAAGGCATGCGCCAGACAGGTCGAGTGGGCAATGAGCAGATTCGAGCCTGGGCAGTGGGATCGCGCGGTGGATATGCGTTTAAAGGAGTTCCTTGGAGTCCCCGAATCGGGCTTCAACTGGATTTGGCCTCCGGCGATCAACGGCACGGAGACGGGACCATCGGGACATTCAATCCACTGTTTCCAAACGCATACTACTTCACGCTCGCGAGTACTCCGACGTATGCAAACCTCATCCATGTGCGGCCGTCATTGGAATTGCACCCGCTACATAACCTGAAGTTCATCGGTGCGCTCGGCCTGCAATGGCGTCAGACGACATCGGACGCGGTCTATGTGATACCCGACAGACCCCTCGCCGATACTGCCGGACAACCTGGCCGGTGGACCGGAAAATATGAGCAGCTGCGGGCGGAGTGGGCGATAACCCGTCACTGGTCTGGCGCGGTTGAGGGCGTCCAATATCAGGTCGGCGATGTGATCCGGCGAGCCGGGGGCCTCAATGCAAACTACTTAGGCGTTGAGCTTCGGTTCGCGTGGTGACCCTGATGCTCGGTGAGAATACCCATGATGGCTCCTGAAGAGATCGCGCTGATCAGCACCGAAATGATCAATATCAAGGGATAAACGGCTCCTACTGTGAGCAGAAATTGCTTCCATTGTTTGCGTAGTCGAACGGATGGTCGTGAGTTGGCATCAGCGACCGTCTCGATTGGTTGGATATCGCAATATCCTATGAGCTCTTCATGATCCGAGCCGGCGATCTCGGTGCAGGCGGAGTGCGCCCAGGTTTCGAGATGTCCCTTCGAATCGAAACAAATCTGTCTGATATTTTCCCGAGCGCCAGCATATGGCTGGAAGATACGCGTTCCCAGAAATCCAGTAACATCGATAGCGTTACTTGCAGTGCGCTCCAGCCATTGCTGGTACTGCTTTTCTTCTCCGCTCTTTCCTACGCTAATGATCATGAGCGACCATGGTGTATCGGGTTCAGGTAGTACATCGCTTCGATGTGGCCATCGTCTTACCCACTCCCCGGGAACGCTCCGGTGATTGGCTGAAACTCAACGCGAAGCAGTTTGGCCGTTTGCGGGCCTGTGGGAGGCGGCGAGGCCGTGCCGCCATCCGCAAGGAAAAACGCCGTCCGGCCTCGCTGGCCTGGTCTGCGGCCCCAAGCGCCGCTGCTTGGACCGATCAGCTTTTCCGTGAAGGGATCTCCGGCCACGCACTGCGTGAATCCGCTGTTCAGCCCCGGCTCCATCGAGACGATGTCGATTGTGTTTTGCCGGTGGGTGGAGACGTAGATGACGCTCGCGTTCTCATCGATGCAGAAATCATCCCACATCCGTCCTGCAACAACTAACTCGGGTTCACCCTCCGCCTCCAGTGTGTGAGGATTGACAGTCACGCGCATGAATAGCTTTTTTGCCGTCACACTATAGTAAAGATAGTTGGTTTCGACCGCGTACCGGACGCCGTTTACACCGGGCTGCTCTGGCTTCATCTTGCCCGGGAAATAGCCCATGCTGTCGTGAGACTTCCAGACGCGAACTGAAGGCTCACCGCCGTCCAGATTGAAGTCGACGCGCCAGATGAGGCTTGCGAAGGAGTCGGCCACGAGCAGGACGCCTGGCCCCAGCAGGCAACACCCATTCAACCCGCGAGCCTCGGTCGGCAACGTGCAGAAGAGCTGCGGCTCGATCGGCGCACCCGGCCTCCAACGCCTTAGATCGATCTTGTAGATGACCGACTCATGGGTGGTGTAGAAGTTACAGGCCAGCATGAGGAAGACATCGGGCTCGACCTCGGCAATCCCCATCGCCAGCATGTCAAACTTGTGCAGCAACATGGGTGCGACCTGCTCATCGCCGTCGGCGGGACTCACATACCAGAGTTCGCTGTGATTCATGGCCGTGATGAGAATGGAGTTGTCACTCCGCACGGCCAAGTTCTCGAGGAAGTAATTCTTCGGGAATTCCGCCACCGTGGTCAGGTGGGCCTTCGGCGCCCTATTGTGCTCAGACATGGATAGGTACTCCTTTATCGTAGATTGAAGTTTGAAGCGACGCCTCGCGATCCTGTGCAAATCACGGCGTCGGGATCTCGAAGGCATTCAGCAGAGAAGAGACGAGGTCGTAGCACCCCGCCAAAATGATGAGGTCTAAGACTCCGCGCTCTTTGAACGTTTGCCGAGCTTCTTCGAACAGGGCGTCATTCACCCTGTGCCCCGCAGTGAGGGCCAGTGCAAATCGACGCGCGACGTCGTCCTCGCCTTGGAGAGACTCACTTGCCCGGCCCGCGCTCAAGGCTTCGATTGCCGCGGATGACAGACCCGCTTCTCTTGCAACGGCCTCATGAGCGTAACGCTCATAATCGCACCCCCAGACGGCGCCGACGGTCAGTATGACCACTTGACGTACGCGCTCCGAGAGACTGCTGCCCGTTCCCTCGACACGCTGCAGGTGCAGGAAGGCCTGCGAGAGAACAGGGCTGAGCAGGAGCGGATTAAACGGGCCGATCCAGCGCCCGTCGGGTAATTGGGCCTGGAAACCCGCCTTATCGGCCCACGGCGCCCAATTCGCAGTCATGTCGTCATGGAGAAGTCGCTGCTCCGCCGTCAGTGCGTCGGGTTTGAACAGGGGGAGTCTGCCGCCGAGGCGCTCGAGATCGTTAGTCATCGATCCGCTCCTATTGCTTGAGCCCAACGGCGTTCGACGGCACGTCGAAGGCGTTGAGTGTGAGCGACACCGCGGTGAACCACCCCATGAGGACCGTGACATCGACGATGCCCGCTTCAGTGATTAAGTCCTTGGCGCGCCGGAACAGGCCGACGGGCACGATGCGAGGCTGCGCGAGTGTCGTGGCGAGCTCATAGACAAGCTGCTGCCGCGGATCGTCGAAGGAGGTCGGAAGGTTGGCGATGAGGGCGCCAACCTTCTCTGCTGGTAGATGGCCTAAGTTCTCGCCAATCATTTCATGCTCGTAGTTCGAATAGGCAGCCAGCCAGCGACCGTTGATGACGTTGGTGACGATCTCGATCTCGGCTTTTGAGAGCGTGGACTTGGTCTGGTAATAGGCTCCGGTCGGAACGATGGTCTGCGACAGCTTCGGATTGCAAATCCAGATCTTGTGCGGACCCGGCACCTCGCCCCGTAGCTTCATGGTAAAGTCAAAAGCGGCTTTCATGTCCGGGGACATTTGCGCCTTAGGGGTCTCCTGAAAGCGACCAAACGAACCGAAAACGGGATTGTGTTTCATTGCATGCTCCATCTGTGCTGCGGGAAGTGGCTACAGTGTTCCCGAATCAGCGGGAAGAGACTTTCAGGCAGTGTTGTTTTTCGCGTTAGATTTGCTGCTAATTCGCTTCAGAACAGCCAGCACTGCTTTAGATCAGCGCTAGGATCTGAATAACTTGTTATTCCAATTCGATAATTTCGTCATTGATACAGATCGGCGACAGCTCAGGGGCGCCGGCGGCGTGATCCATGTCGAACCGCAGGTCTTCGATTTACTGCTCTACTTTGCGCAAACCCCGAACCGGGTCATCAGCAAGAACGAGCTGATCGAGCAGATTTGGGAAGGCCGCGTCATATCCGATGCAACCTTGAACAGCCGCATGAATTCGGCCCGCCGCGCGGTCGGTGACACGGGAAAGAAGCAGGCGCTCATCCGTACCGTCCAGCGGCGCGGCTTCTTGTTTTCCGGCGAAGTTACAACACGCGCAAGCGATCCGTTGTTCGCAGCTGGATCGATGGCGAACTCAATGCCCGGATTACCACTCGCGCTGCCTGATAAGCCGTCGATTGCTGCCCTGGCATTTCAAAATTTGAGCGGGGATCCAGAGCAGGAATACTTCGCCGACGGCATTGTGGAGGACATCCTCACAGGGCTTTCGCGCATCAAGTGGCTGTTCGTCGTTGCCCGCAATTCGAGCTTCGTTTACAAGGGACAGGCGGTAGATGTAAAACGCGTGGGCCGCGAGCTGGGTGTGCGCTATGTGCTTGAAGGAAGCATTCGAAAGACTGGTGAGCGTGTCCGCATCGCCGCCCAGTTGCTCGAGGCAGAAACCGGAGGCCACCTATGGGCCGAACGCTACGATAGGCGGCTCGAAGACATCTTCGAACTACAGGACGAAATCACACTGAGCGTCGTCGGCGCCATAGAGCCCAGTCTGCGCGATGCGGAGATCGAACGGGTTAAACGCAAACGGCCGGAGAACCTCGACGCCTACGACCTTGTTCTGCGTGCGACCCCGTGGGTCTATGTCGCGATGCGAGAACAGGCGTCCAAGGCCATACCATTGCTCGAAAAGGCTCTCGCGCTGGAAGCCGATTACGCAGCTGCCCACGGCTTGCTCGCTTGGTGTCAGGAAATTCTGTTCGTGTGGGGGGAATTCACGGAGAACAACCGCATCAGGGCCATTCGGCATGCCCGAGCTGCTCTCCATCACGCTCGCGATGACGCGATGGCGCTTTCGCTTGCAGCATTCGTCATCGGGTTGGTGGAGCACGACTATCAGACGGCGGTCCAAACGTTTGAGCGCGCTCTGGCACTAAGCCCGTCGTCTGCTTTCACGCTCTTCATGGGCTCCATCGTGCAGGCTTACGCCGGCAACGCCGACCGTGCCATCGAATGGGCCGAACGCGCGTTACGGATCAGCCCTTTCGACAGGCTGGCCTATCTTCCCCATCAGGCACTCGCCATCAGTCACTTCCAGCTTGGACGGCACGAGGAGGCAGCAAATGCCGCTCGTCGGGCGGCCGAGTCCAACCCCGACTTCGCGGGAAGCCACATCCTGCTTGCAGCGGCACTGGCCAAGCTCGGCCGAGCGGAGGCTGCCAAGGCCACCGCAATGAATGTGCTGGCCCTACAACCCTCCTTCAGCGCGCGTGGATTTTGCGCAGCTGTCGGCATCGCGCCGGCCCTAGCCGAGCCATTGACGGATGCTTGGCGCCAGGCGGGCCTGCCATAGGAAAAAGCGTCGAATAGCACTCATAGTGCTGCCGCCGAATTTGGCCTGGGTTGGTTTATGAGCAATGCAGCGGGCGGAAGATAGGGCGGCCTGAGTGGGCTTTGTTTGTACTAAGCGCATCAGGAGGTAAATCAATTGTTGTAAGTAAAAGTCAATATACTTTACACAACTCGAATAGCGTCTGCTAGACTTTAATCAACGTGAAAAAGCCTTCTATTCCGCATCTCTTACCCCATCAAGACGTTAAGTGGGAACCGCTAATTCCCTTCATTGGGGCCGCAAATCGTGCCTTGGCACATTACGACGGCACGCTATACGGTGTACCGAATCCGGCTGTCCTCCTGTCACCAATGACTACTCAGGAGGCTGTCCTTTCTTCCCGCATTGAAGGCACCCAAGCAACCCTAGGAGACGTTCTCAAATTTGAAGCCGGAGAAGAGCCGAAACAAGAATCTCGTAAGATAGATATTCAGGAGATTAACAACTATAGAGCGGCGTTGCGGCACGCCGAAAAGAGTCTAAAAAAGCGACCTTTCAATCTGAATCTGCTCTTGGAGCTGCACTCAATGCTATTGGACAGCGTTCGAGGCAGAGACAAAGGGCGCGGACGTTTCCGTACAGCCCAGAACTGGATCGGTGAGCACGGCACGCCGATGGAGCAGGCCTCCTACATTCCCCCCGAGCCTTCGCGCGTCATGCCCCTCATGGACAATTGGGAGAAGTATTACCACATGGACAGACCCGACCCCCTTGTCCAGTTGGCCGTCGTCCACGCGCAATTCGAAATTATTCACCCCTTCTTAGACGGAAACGGCCGCTTGGGTAGGATTCTCATCCCGCTCTACTTGTTTGAACGAAAGATTCTCCGCCAGCCGATGTTCTATCTATCCAGCTATCTAGAAACCCATAGAGACGACTACATAGCGGCTCTTAGGAATCTAGGGGAGTCCGAGGGAGCGTGGAATCGCTGGATAGCCTTTTTTCTGCAGGCTCTGATAGAACAAGCCAATCAAAACTCGGACAAGGCGCGTGCAATTATGGATCTATATGAGCGTCTCAAGAATAGAGTGATTGAGCTGACCCATTCGAAGTTTGCGGTTCCAATGCTGGACATCTTGTTTGTTCGGCCAGTCATTAGAAGTAGCGAGTTCGCGGACCACAAGACGATGCCCAGCAAACCGATGATCGGGAGCATGCTCTCTGAACTTAAGAAAGATGGAATTCTAAAGTCGATACGCGCTGCTAGCGGCCGCAGGGCAGAGGTTCTGGCGTTTGCGGAGTTGATCAATTTGGCCGAAGGGAAGAAAGTTATCTAGCGTAACCTCGCGCAAGAAGGGGCTCGTGCATTCGCAGACTTTAGAAATGCCGCACTCCTGACAGTAGCATCATTTTCGTGGGCACAGTGCATACCCAGTGCCGAGATCATCGACGCGTGAGTTTTCCGTGAATAGGGCTGCTTCGTCGTGCTGAGTGGTGCCAAATGCAACGGGCGCCACGCGGCAAGTTGTTGAATTTACTCAGGTCGATTTTTTGCCAGCTGGTCTCATAATGCCGAGGTTGAGGGTTCCTCTCTCACCCACCAAAATCAAAGGGTTCCAGGGCCGCCATTCTGATTTGGCATCAAACGCAGCGTCGCCTAGACTGATGGGAGGAAGAAGAGATAAGCGATGGCAGCAAATAAAACAAAGCCTACGGCGACCAGTGTAACGGCATTCGTCAACGCATTGGCGGAGCCCGCCAAACGGGCCGATGCGAAGGCGCTCATTGGATTGATGAAAACTGCCACGGGTGAAGCAGCTCGAATGTGGGGACCGTCAATCATTGGCTTCGGTACCCACCATTACAAATATGAGAGCGGGCGCGAAGGCGACACGGTTCTGGTGGGTTTCTCAGCGCGAAAACCCGCGATGGTTCTGTACGGTGCGATGGAGTCCGAAAACGCCGAGTCTTTGCTGGCCAAGTTGGGAAAACACAGCACCGGTAAGGGTTGCCTTTACATCAAAAAGCTCTCGGACGTGGATTGCGAAGTCTTAAAGGAATTGATAGTCGGTTCGGTGGCTGCAAGGAAAGCGCTCAAAACCCACGCGTAAGTCCGCTTACCGACCCGGTTGGGATCGCAAGATGAAAGTAAGCTAAGTGGACTTCCACCAGGATCGAGTCAGCGAAATTTCATGAGTGCGGCGTGCTTGAGGAGAGGCGCCCACTTAAATGTGGCCGTTCGCGACCCACGCGAACGATGGCGCATCACGATGCCGAGGTCGGAGTTCGCGTTCGGTCATCACCAATTTCAAAGCGTCATTCCTGCAGAGCTCGATAGATTAAGTCAATACGTCCCAGCCCGATGGTTCGGGTACGAGTTGGAGAAGGGACGGAACGCTTTGCGTATTAATGGATGATCATTGACATCTATTATATATGATGATTATCATTAATACCGATATTTATTCAAGTCGAGCCCATGCCACGCGTTTCCAGAGAACAAGCCGATCACAATCGGATAGCCATCACCGAGGCATCGGCGCGCCTGTTCCGCGAACAGGGTGTCGACAAAGTGAGCGTGGCCGAGTTGATGGCGGCGGCCGGTCTTACCCACGGTGGTTTCTACGGGCATTTCGAGTCGAAGGAAGACTTGGCTGGCGAGGCTTGCCGCTGGGCCTTCGACCGGTCGGCGGAACGATGGCAAAATCGCATCGCCGACAAAGGCGATCGTAGTGTGGCGCGTGCTGCGCTGACCGATAACTATCTATCTGCGCAAGCGCGCAGCGGTCCGGACGGGTCGTGTCCGGCGACGATGTTCGCTGCAGACGTGGCGCGCAATTCTGCTCGGGCGCCCATTCGCGCCGCCTATGTGGCAGGCCTCGAGGAGTTGTTGCAGATCCTTAGCAGCGTGCAAAACACAGGTGCGGCACGCGGTGATCGAGAGGCGGCGCTGGCGGACCTCGCCACCATGGTGGGCGGACTGATGCTCGCCAAGGCAACGCAGGGCGAACCGATATCGGATGAAATCCTTGCCGCGGCACGCCGCAGGCTGAAATCTTACAAACCGTTGCGCGCCTCGAGAGGCTAAGGTGTTCGCCGACTCCGCCGCTGGTTGGCTTCAGCGAAGGGGCTTTCACTACGCCTGGGTCATCATGATCATCGGCTTCCTGACGATGTTGATTTCTTCCGCCGCGCTTGGACTTCCTGGAGCGTTTCTGCGTCCGCTAAGTCGCGAGTTTGGCTGGACAACGGGTCAGATATCCTCCGCACTTGCCATCCGGTTCGCTTTGTTTGGCCTGCTTGGTCCCTTCGCTGCAATACTCTTGGAGAGATATGGGCTGCGACGCATCGTTTGCCTCGCGCTGATGTTGATTGCCCTGGGGCTCTTGCTGGCCACGCGGATGAACGCCTTGTGGCAGCTCTTTGTTCTCTGGGGCTTGGTGCTCGGCATTGGGTCGGGCCTCACAGCGCTGGTTTTGGGGGCGACGGTTGCAAACCGGTGGTTCGAACGGCGACGAGGTCTGGTGCTTGGGATTCTCACCGCCAGTTCGGCGACGGGCCAGTTGATTTTTCTACCGCTTGCAGCGACGTTGATTCAACACTACGGCTGGCGGGTGGCTGTCGCGCCGATCGTCGTGGGTTGTCTTGCGATTTCCGTCCTGTCATTTTGCTTCCTCCGTGACCGGCCGCAGCAGTTGGGTCTCGCTCCATACGGCGCGGATCTGCGCGAGCCAACACCGATGACCGCTCCTTGGCGACCGGACTTTGCCGAACCGCTCAGGGCTCTGTCCAAGGCGTCGCGAAATCTCACCTTTTGGGTGTTGTCCGGCACTTTTTTTGTCTGTGGCCTGAGCACAAACGGGCTGATCCAAACTCACTTCATCTCAATGTGCGGTGACTACGGACTCGCCGCTGTCCCGGCCGCTTCAGTACTTGCCATGATCGGCGCATTCGACTTTGCGGGCACAATTGGCTCAGGTTGGCTCTCCGATCGATTCGACAACCGCAAGCTCCTCTTCTGGTACTACGGTCTTCGCGGCTTGTCGCTGTTGTGGCTGCCGCACTCGGACTTCTCGCTGTATGGGTTGTCCTTGTTTGCGATGTTCTACGGTCTTGACTGGGTGGCCACCGTGCCGCCCACTGTGAAGCTTGCAAGCGCCGCCTTTGACAAACAGCGCGGCGCGATGATCTTTGGCTGGATTTTCGCTTGTCATCAGCTCGGCGGCGCGACGGCGGCCTACGGCGCGGGGCTTACGCGCACTCTTCTTCTGACTTATAGCCCGGCTGTGTACGCGGCGGGAGCAGCGTGCCTAATGGCCGCGCTCGCCATATTTCTGGTGCCGAAGCCCATTCGCTCGCCGGTACTCAATGGTCGGATGACGGCCGCCTGAGCGAGATTCATTTATCATATCGCCTGCGCCGCCGCCAGAATAGTCGCCGCAACTTCTGCCGGCTTCGCGAGCATGGACACGTGACTGCTGGCGACTTCAGTGACCTTCGCGTGAATGGCTTCTGCCATCCCCTTCTGCAATCTCGGATCTATGATCTGATCATTCCCAGATAGCACCCACCAGGACGGCTTGTCGTGCCAGGCGGCTTTGGTCACCTTGTCACCGAGACAACCATAGAACCAAGGGCCCTGAGTGGCGGCGATCAACTTTTGAGTCGCGGGCGGCAGATCCGGAGCAAAGTATTTCGAAACCGACGCTGCCGAAAGATAGAGATATCCGGCTTCATCCCTTGATAGATCCGCTTCGAATGCGGGTGTCGGCAAATCCTTGAGAAGATCGTTGATCGACTGACCGGAATCCGGCGCGAAAGCCGAGACAAACACGAGGGCGGCAACCTTGTCCGAATTGCCCGCTTGAGAAATGACGACGCCGCCCCAGGAGTGCCCGACCAGGATGACCGGTCCAGTCTGCATGTTGATAACACGCGTGGTCGCGGCGACATCATCGGCCAAGGAGCTTAACGGGTTTTGTACCGCCACCACGCGTAGGCCTCGGGCCTCAAGCAGTGGGATTACTTTGTTCCAACTTGAGCCATCGGCCCAGGATCCATGGACGAGGACGACTGTTTTAGTATTCATGGAATTGCCTGCGGCGAACACTGCGCTAGTGAGAAGAAGGAACGCTGACACGCCGGAGACGAATCTATAAACGAAACCTCTCCTCGTGGCGCCGCTTGAGCAACGCGTTCTGGAATGGCCCCTGTGAAGATCGCCCGGATCGTGCGGCAAGTCCCCAAAGGAAAGAGAAGGCGTAGGCGTAAGCATTCGTAGACTCCATGCGCTATTCGTCATGCAGGCCAATAGGCAATTGTTGAGAAGACAATGAAAGCAGTTGTAACAGCCCACCGCAGTAGGCAAGGACTGCACAGTAGACAAGCTTCTTCTCACGAAGCAGACGAGTTCCCTGCTAAATCTTGCCAACTTGCACGGAGTGCAATTGCACAAATGCCAGACAAGTGACCGTTCCGGCATGATTGGAGCAGCGTCGGTGCAGGCGGGTCGCTGCGGACCTGTCCGAAAGTGAGGCTAGAGTTCGGATCCCATGGCCTGAACATTTCGACGCATCACTCGGGGCGGATGCCCGTACGCACGGATAAATGCGCGTCGCATCCGTTCCCGATCAGCAAAGCCAGTTTCAGTCGCAACTGTGGCGAGCGGCAATCGGCCTTCCACCAAAAGGCGAGCCGCTTCCAGGCGCAAACTCTCAATCGCTTTCGCGGGTGACCGGCCAGTTTCCGCCAGAAATCGTCGGCAGAACTGCCGCCGGCTCAAGTGTGCAGCGTCCGCCAATCGATCAATTGACAGCGTCGTATGCAGGTTTTTCTTTGCGAACACGAGTGCGGCCTGGATGCGATCTGACTTGGCGTTGAGTTCGAGCAACGCGGAGGACTGCGACTGAGTCCTCGCTCGCCGGTGGTCCATCATCATATATTTGGCCGCGCCTCGAGCAATGGCGCTTCCTAGGTCCCTCTCAATCATCCCAAAAGCGAGATCAAAGCCAGCCGTCATGCCGGCGGAGGTCCAAACGGGACCATCGATGACGTAAATGCAGTCCCCATCCACTCTGACCGTAGGATATTGCATTCGAAATCGAGCGACATGCCTCCAATGCGTCGTGGCTCGGCGTCCATCGAGTATGCCCGCTTCAGCCAGGAAGAACGCTCCGCTGCAGGTTGACGCAATGCGTCGCGACGATGCCATCGATGCGCGCAGAAATTCGAGTAAATTGGGCGACGGTCCGTGAATTCCTAGGCCCCCGCCGATCATCACGGTGTCAAAATAACTGCCATCGAAAGCTGCCGTTTCGACTGACATGCCGCAGGCGCTTTGCACCTGGCCACCATGCTCGGAAAGCATGACCGCTTGGTACTCCTGCTGCTTCGCGGTCCGGTTTGCCAACTCGAATGCGCCCATGACGGTAAGACCCATGAGCGTAAAGCCTGGTGTGAGGATATATCCAATCCGTTGCATCGATCTCTCCCTCGTGGGTAAGCGGCGTTAATCCATTCTCACGGGGTGCTTGCCTGGGCATTGCGACGTAGAACCTGCGGGGGTTGGCCAAACGCTCTCAAAAAGGCACGTCGCATTCGTTCTCGATCGGAAAAGCCTGTCTTGCTTGCAACCGCATCAATTGATTCGTCGCTTTTCTCCATCATCAGCCGGGCGGCCTCGACGCGCATATTTTCAATGGCCTTCGCGGGCGTCTGACCGGTCTCGGCGCGGAAAATACGACTGAACTGTCGCGGGCTCAGACTCACCTCATGAGCAAGCTGCTCGACCGATAATGAGGCGCGCAAATGCTTACGAGCGTAGATCAATGCGTTCTGAATTCGATCGGACGTTGCATCTACCCGATCCAGCACCGAGTGCTGCGACTGTCCACCGGCTCGACGGTGATACACCACGAGTTTCTTTGCGACAAGCTGAGCCGATTCGGTGCCCAAGTCGCGCTCCACCATTCCCAGTGCCAGGTCGATGCCCGCCGTCATACCCGCAGAGGTCCAAATCGGGCCATCGATAATGAACATGCAATCCTCATCCACCTTAACGGTCGGATGACGCATCTGTAGATCACGTGCGTGAGCCCAGTGTGTGGTAACCCGGCGCTTTTCGAGAACACCGGCGTCGGCAAGAACGAAGGCACCCGTGCAAACCGACGCGACCCGGCGCGACGATTTCAGTGCCCTTCGAATGAACATGATCGTCTTGCGCGATGCTGGGCGCACCTCCTGCGAACCGCCGACAATGACGGTGTCGAAAGTCGCCCTGCCGAAAGTATGAGTCTCGACGACCGCGCCAAACGAACTGGGAACAAGGCCGCCACACTCTGAAAGAAGTCTAACGTCGTAGTGCGGCCCGCTCGCGTCGGCGTTAGCCATTTCAAAAACGGACAGGCCCGCCAAAGCCATTACTTGAAAGCCCGGCGCGACGACATATCCGATGCGCAACATACAAATCCCCAGTGGCTGAAAAAGTGGCATACACCACATTTAAGTCAACAACAACCAATGTACTGGGTTTATCCTTCGGTGGCACTTTATTAATAAAAAATCATGCGATTGTGCGCGCGGTAGGTAGGCGGGCTCCTTGATCGCCGGGTCTACGACACCGTCTGCCGGACTGGCACGCAGGTTAAGTGCACGCAGGCGCAACCCAAGGCTAGGGCAGTGCGCCCTTGGCAACGGGTCATCGAGCAGACGAATTCCCCACTAAATCTTGCCAACTCGCGCCGGGTTCGAACTATCGATATGGCGGGTTTCGTGGCTTCTGTGACCTTCGGGTCGTGCTCAGAACCACTACAGTCCCGCCTCCGACCACTTGTTACTCACCAAAGGTTTTTGCGGAGGCTTATGAACGTGCGCATTTCATTGTTGGGCTTGATTTTATCTGCCGCTTTGCCGTTCGCGGGGGCCGCAAGCGCGCGCGAGGAACCATCGCCGCTAGTGGGCCCTACGATCGTGCTGGTCCACGGTCTCTTCGCGGATGGCTCGAGTTGGGAAAAGGTAATACCAATTCTTCAGTCAAACGGTCTGCGCGTAGTCGCGGTCCAGAATCCATTGACCTCATTGACTGACGATGTGGCTGCTACCCAGAAGGTAATTGACAGCGTATCCGGTCCAGTCGTGCTGGTGGGCCATTCTTGGGGTGGTGTGGTCATTACCCAAGCGGGAAATGATCCTAAAGTTATTGCTCTGGTCTATGTCTCCGCGTTCGCACCCGCTGCGGGACAGTCAATCAATAGCATCGTGTCTCCATTCCCGGCACCCGCGTGGGAGTCGCACCTTCTCAACGAGAACGGCTCTTTGAAGCTCTCCCCTTACGGCGTAGCGACATATTTCGCTCCGGATCTTTCGGAAACGGAGATCGGCGTCTTGACTGCAACCCAGGGGCCATTCTTGATTGACTGTCTCGGGGACACAGTCAGCCAAGCAGCGAGTGACACGCGTCCATCGTGGTGGGTCATTCCTAAAGATGATCAGATTATTGCTCCCGATTTGCAGGCAGCAATGGCCGCTCGCATCGGCGCAACGATTAAGAGCGTCAAATCCAGTCACATCGTTATGCTGTCGCATCCGCAAGAAGTAGCCGAGGTCATCCTGGATGCGGCGGCGAACAGGCGCTAGCTTGGCCTTCGGCAGGCCATGGAAGCTCTTTCACCGCTCTCTCGTGCTCTCATCCATTCGCAAATCTCAAGGCAATTTATATGATTTCAGGCAGAACAAGTTTCGTCATGGCAGTGCTACTCACCTTTGCGGGGACGCTAGCGGGTTGCGCCGCGCTCGGTAAATGCGATCCCGGCAGCTGCGCCGGCGATGCAAAAATAACCGCGGATTTGCAATCGCAACTCAATCAGATGACCGATCTTGGGCCCCCGGACTCAATCCATGTGCAGACCGTTGATTCGGTCGTTTATCTCAATGGCCAAGTCACAGGGGGACTGGCGAAACGCTTGGCAGAGTCGGTAGCCTTTCGCGAGCCTGGCGTTACTCGGGTGGTTGACTCGATCAGTGTTGAGCACGACTGAAGTGGCCCGCTTCATTACAGGGTCACGAATCGAGTCGGTCACCGGGCCTCGGTTAGGACAGAAAGTCTTCTGTGCCGATTTTTGTGCGGCAACTAGGCAGAGTTCGATCAATAAAGAGCGACGCGCGCCTGTAACGGTAATTCGCGCGAAGACCCCCCGACGAATACCGTGTATTTACCCGATGCCCACGTCCACGCATCTTTTCGCTCGTCGAACGTTGCCATGGAAAGCGGCTCAAGCGCGACGGTGATGACCTTTCTTTGGCCCGAAATCAGCGGCACACGTTGCCACGCAGCGAGTCGGCGGAAATGCTCCTGACTGGCTTCGGGAAGCTCCACATAGACTTCCGCAATTTCGGTGGCTGCGCGATCCCCCGCATTTTCAATCGTGAATGTCACGGTTTTCGCGGCGCGGTCGACCTGCAATCCGCCGTACTTGAATTTTGTATATGAGAGCCCAAAGCCGAACGGAAACAGCGGCTCCTTGCCTTCAGAGTCAAACCATTTGTAACCGAAGCGCACACCTTCGTCGTATTCAGCGACCAAGCTCGGCCGCTTCGCATCGTCAGGCACCCAGTGCAGCGGCGAAGCGCCGGTGATTTGTGCGCAATCCGCACCGAAGATGCATCGATGAGGCAGATCCTCCGCTGACTTTGCGAAAGTGATAGGCAACTTTCCGGAAGGTACGACATTCCCGAAGAGGAGGTTAGCGATCGCCTGTCCACCGCCAATTCCGGGATACCAAGCCTCCATCACGCCGGCAACATGCTCGATCCACGGCATCGTCACGGGGTTGCCAGTGATCAGCACCACCACCGTGCGCGGGTTCGCGGCCGTCACCGCCGCAATCAGTTCATCTTGATGGTCCGGCAGAGACAGCGATGGGGCGTCGCCGCTCTCGCTCATGTATTGATCGGCGAACACGACGGCGATATCCGCCGACTTCGCGAGTGCGGCCGCGGAGGAGGGGTTGGTGCCCGCGTCGAATTTCACCACGGCTCCCGGCGCATGTTCTCGAATGTACCGCAGCGGAGGCGAAGGAAAATACACCGCCTCGCCCCACTTGGTCGGGCTCGCGGGGCTGATGGCATTTCCGCCGGGCGCATCGACCTGCGCTGAACCTCCTCCTGAGATTACGCCGACGTCGGCATGCGCGCCAATCACTGCGATAGAATGTACCGCGGCGCGATTCAACGGCAAGATGCCGTCATTTTTCAGTAGAACGATGCTTTCCTCAGCAATATGCTGCGCATCCTCCAGACCGCGAAACGGATCGACGACAGCGCGCGGAGTCGGCGGGTGGTCGATGACGCCGGCACTGAACATGGAGCGCAGCAGTCGGTGCACCATGTCATCGAGACGATTCAAGGGAACGCTTCCTAAAGTGACCGCGCGCTTCAGTGCTTCACCGAAATGCTCTTCGCCCGGCATCTGAACATCGAGTCCTGCGTTCGCCGCCTTGGCGGTGGAGTGAGTGCCGTCCCAATCCGATACAACAAAGCCAGGAAAACGCCAGGCGCCTTTTAGGACGCGATTCAGCAGCCAATCGTTCTCACACGCCCAATCTCCCATCACTTTGTTATAGCTGCACATGACGGAGGAGGGTCGTCCTATGCGGATGCCGAGTTCAAACGCCAAGAGATCGCTCTCACGCGCGGCCTTTTTTGAAAGGCGGGCATCGACAATGGTGCGGCCGGTCTCTTGATCATTCAAAGCGAAGTGCTTGATGTCACCCATGACGTGGTTTTCCTGGACACCACGTATGACGTAGCCAACCATCACGCCGGCAAGCAGTGGATCTTCGCCGGGGTACTCGAACAGCCGGCCATTTCGCGGGTCACGCGCAAGATTTGCGCCGCCGCCAATCGATTGATTGTAGCCTTGCGCCCGCAGTTCACGTCCGATGACGTCTCCGTACAAATGCGCGGCGCCCGTATCCCATGAAGATGCGGCCGCCAATACTGACGGCAGCAATGTCGCGTAACGGCTTTGTGGCGCCGCCATTCGAACACCAACGGCGGAATCCGCTTGCTGCAAGGACGGAATACCCTGACGCGGTATGCCGCTTATCTCGCCGGCGCCCCCATTGTTGTCAGGCGGAATCGGGCTGCCGGGGACCAAAGGCCCCCAGCCGATGCCGTGCACCAGCTGAATCTTCTCGTCAATCGTCAATTGCTTCAGAACCATCTCGGCACGCAGGTCAGGTGCCAGCGACGCGTTCATCCAAGGCTGAGAACCAGGCGCTGCGCTTTCCTGCGATAGACACGTTCCGTAGGCGATGAGGGTCAAGGCCAGACCAACGGCCAGCGACCGCGAATTCACGTTGCTACCGCGCCTCGGTGCGATTGATTGAATGCCGCGGCCAAATCTTTGTACCAAAATCCGCTTCGCTTCAAAATGCGGGCCTGCGTCTGATAGTCGACATAGTAGATCCCAAAGCGTTTGGTGTATCCGGCAGCCCATTCGAAGTTGTCGAGCAGCGACCACACGAAGTAGCCGCGCACATCGACACCCTGATCGATGGCGTCTGCAATTGCCTCTATATGAGTCTCGATATAGGCGCGCCGCTCTTCATCCTTGACGCCGCCGTCAATGACCAAATCCGGATAGGCTGCACCGTTTTCGGTAATGAACAGGGGCGGCAGGTCATAGTCGCGATCGAGCCGCAACAGCAGGTCGGTAAACTTCGCCGGTGCAACTTCCCAACCCATATCGGTAACCGGAGCTCCCTCGCGACCCGGAGAAAATGCACGTGCAGCGATCGAAACAATCGGGTAGTAGTAATTCACACCGATAAAGTCGAGAGGTTCAGCAATCAATCGCGCGTCACCATCCTCGACGTCGGGTGCATCTGCAGCGAGATATTCGAGAATATCCGGCGGATACTCGCCGCGCAGCAGAGCGTCCATGTACCAGCGTACCAGCAGGCCGTCCTCTCGCGACGCGAGGACTCTATCTGCCGGCGAGTCAGTTGCGGGGTAGACCGGCGAGAGATTGAGGACAATGCCGACGTCGAGATCGCTGCGCGCGCTGCGCATCGCCTGAGCGGCCAGTCCGTGACTCAATAGGCAGTGATGCGAGACCTGCATCGCGATAGCTCGATTTTTAATGCCCGGCGCGAAAATTCCCAATTCGTGGCCGATCGTCGCCGTAACCCACGGTTCGTTGTGTGTGGCGAATGAGCGTACGCGGTCGCCGAATCGCTCCGCTACGAGCGCAGCGTATTCTGCGAATCTGTAAGCCGTATTCCGGTCGGCCCAGCCATTGTGTTCGCGCTGCAAAGTAGCCGGCAGGTCCCAGTGATATAGCGTCGCAAAGGGCTGAATATCGCGCTCGAGCAGTCCATCGATCAGGCGGTTGTAGAAATCGATGCCAGGTCCGACCACTTCGCCGGATCCTGTCGGTTGGATCCGCGGCCAGGAGATCGAGAAGCGATACGCTCCCACGCCAAGCGCGGCGATCAAGTCGAGGTCCGACTCGAGTCGATTGTAATGATCGCACGCGATCCTTCCATCGGAGCCGTCTGCAACCACGCCGGGAAGACCGCAGAACTCGTCCCAAATGGAAGTGCCCTTGCCGTCGGCAGTCGAGGCACCTTCTATCTGAAACGCACTGCTGGCGACCCCCCAAACGAAGGTCGCTGGGAAGCGATTGGAGAGTTCGTCGATGGATTTACGGTAGTTCATCTATGGCTTTCGTTATGTTTTTTTAAGATATCGAGTCTTGCCGCTCGGTCGATTTAGCTGCGCCCGCGCCGCCCGCTTCGGTCGGTTGACTCGCGGATGACGAGTTCGACGGGCGGAGGGGCGAAACGCGGTCGGTTTCCGTCGATGAGCTGAAGAATCGCTTGCGCGGATCGATCGCCGAGCTCACCGATCGCTTGGCGTACGCTGGTCAGCGGCGGCAGCCGGTACGCGGATGAGGGCAAGTCGTCGAATCCGATCACCGATACATCACCGGGCACCGAAAGCCCTTTGCGGTAAAGCGCGAGGCAAGCGCCATAGGCGGTTTGGTCATTCACGCAGAAAAGCGCTGTGAACTTGGTGGGCAAGCTTAGCAACTCGATCGTTGCCCGCAAGCCGCCTTCCTCGTGCCAATCGCCCACGGCCACCAATCTTGGATCGAAATCAATTCCAGCGTCTTTGAGCGCTATCTTGTATCCCTCGAACCTTTCGATCGCGTCCGGGTGATTTTCAGACCCGTTGATGAAGGCAATCTTGCGGTGGCCAATCTCAGCCAGGTGCCGCACGGCGAGCGTTGCGCCATGGCGATCGTCAATTTGCAGGCTGAACAGCCCCGGCGCCCGCAAACTGCGGCCCGTGACCACGATCGCGACTTCCTTCGCGTAACTCTTCAGCCTTGCATCGCTGAGCCGTCCGGCAAACACGATGATTCCATCGACGCCACGCGCAATGAACTCCCGCATGCATCGTTCTTCGTCCTCTTCGCGCCAATTGCCGCTCATGAATAGCGGCACGTAGCCGCGCGGACGTAGGAAGGCCTCGATACCTCGCAGCCCTTCACCATAGAACGGGCTGTCGATCGCCTGTGCAACCACGCCGATGGTCGATGTTTTGCCGAGGGCGAGGCCGCGCGCGGCTGCGTTGGGTCGAAAGTCGAATTTGACGATCGCTGCTTCGACGGCATGCTTGAGACCTTGGCTCACATTCACCGTGCCGTTGATGATCCGCGACACGGTGCTTGCGGAGACGCCTGCCTCGCGGGCCACCATTCTTAGCGTCGCCGATTGACGCGGCCGAGGACCACTCTTGCCCGGTGTCGGGGCCGAAAGAAGTTTTGATTTCATCTCACCGTCCGGTGTGTGAATTTCCCGATGCCGCTCATTGGTAAGTCACTCGCATTCAGGAGCCCAGCGCCGTCTTTGGCCGTGTGAGAATTCCTGCCAATTCCTCGAGTGTCTTTCCCTTGGTCTCCGGTGCCAGCATCACGACGAATAAGAGGCCGGCGGCGGCGAGCAATCCGTAGCCGAGAAAAGTTCCAGCCGGGCCCCAGGTGGCAAGTTCCGCAGGGAAGATCAGTGTGACACTGGCGCTGACCAAGGAGTTCCAAAATCCCACGACCGAAATTGCGGCGGCCCGCTCTTCGTTCGGAAAGATCTCGGAGAGCATCACCCACATCACCGGTCCCAACGAGATCGCGAAGGAAGCGACATAAGCGATGATGGCAACCAATATCACGTTTGCGTGACTGACATGCGAGTCGGCTCCCAGCGTGCCTTGCGCTCGAAATGCCCAGGAAATTGTTAAAAGCGACAGCGTTGCGCCGACGAGTCCAATGACCAAGAGAGGCTTGCGACCCAGGCGGTCGATCAACCAGATGGCCACGAACGTCATGCCCACATTGACGAGTCCTACGAGAACCGACTGCGCGAAGGAGGTCGACAGTTCACCGCCCGCCTGGGCGAAGATAGTAGGCAGGTAATAAAAGATGGCATTGATGCCGGTGGCCTGCTGGAAGAACGCAATGCCAAGACCAAATATCAGGACGCGCTTGAGTCGACCGGCAAAGAGTTCGCGGATAGCGAAATGCCGCGATTTTTCGGCGAGAGTCGCCTGCATTACCTCAAGCTCGTGCGCAGCGCCGGCCAATCCGTGAACCACGGCAAGCGCGGCGCGGGCTGCAGCGTCGCGGCCTTTGCTCAAGAGCCATCGCGGGCTCTCAGGCACCAATATCAACAATGCGAAATACAAGGCCGCGGGTACCGCTTGAACGCCTAGCATCCAGCGCCAGCTGTTCGCGCCCATCGGCAGCAAAAAGTAATTGGAGAAGAACGAGACGGATATGCCGATGACGATCATCAATTGATTGAGAGAGACCAGACTGCCGCGGCTGCGAGCAGGAGCGATCTCTGCGATGTATACCGGGGCCGTGAGAATGGCTGCGCCCACTGCGAGACCCCCGCAGATTCGGGCTGCGACGAACACGGGAAAGCGAGTGGCCAGTGCCGCCGCCAAAGAAGACGCGAGAAACAACACCGCCGTGATCAGCAGCACGCTCCGGCGGCCAAGGCGGTCGCTCAATGGGCCGGCCGCAAGGTTTCCAGCCATCGCGCCCCAGCCCAGACAGCTCACCGCCCAGCCGAGTTTGAGGCTTCCGGACGGGCCGCCAAGATCAAAATAGTCGCGAATGAAGGGCACGGCGCCCGAAATGACGGTGGCATCGAAGCCGACGAGAAAGCCGCCCAGCGCCACCGTCGAGGCAATGCGAATCAAGTTAAGTTCGCCGCGTGTCATGCGCCTGCCGGCAGTTGAAGTGTACGACTCATGTCCCGCTCCCTCCCAAACCTGACTGAGGACGAGTGCTCCGGTAATATATCTGCAACCGGTTGCAGGGATGCTGCGTGCGCGCAGCCGTTGCTGTCAAGGATTGAAATGCCGCGGCGCGCCGAATGCCCATTTTCTAAGGATTGTTCCCCCTTGCATTTTGCAATTTACAGTCGCAGAATAAATCCTGCAACCGGTTTCAGAAACCGCTTGCATAGAATCGACGCTCTACGTCGGCACAGAATAATTACGGTCCCGGAGACGGGAGGGGAGAGTACCTTGAAGAAGTCCAGCCGTTCGCGCGCCTCGACAAAGGCCCAGCATTCGCCGCCGCTGTTTCCAATGAAGCCTCTGGCCGTACTGATAGCGATGTACTGCTCAGGCGCGGCGGCGGCCGACTCCACTGTCGCGGCGGACAATCTTGACGAGATAGTCGTTACTGGCTTGCGTCAATCTCTCGTGACCAACGAGACTATCAAGCGCGATTCGAACGGGATTGTCGACGCCATTACCGCCGAGGACATCGGCAAGTTTCCCGACACGAACCTCGCCGAATCCATCCAGCGCATTCCCGGTGTGACCATCGACCGAATGAATAACGAGGGCTCGCGCGTGACGGTGCGCGGCTTCGGTCCGGAATTCAACTTGGTGACCTTGAACGGTCGCTCCATGCCGGCCAATATCGGGCCAAACACTGCAAATGCGTCCCGGTCCTTCGATTTCGAAAATCTTTCGGCCGACGGCGTTTCCGGAATCGAGGTATACAAGACCGGCCGCGCCGATGTGCCGAGCGGCGGCATCGGTTCAACGATCAACATCACCACCGCACGACCGTTCGATTTCAATGGGATGCGGGCGACGTTTTCGGCCAAGGCGGACTACGACCGGTCGACCCAAGTTGGCAACAAGGTCACGCCGGATTTCTCCGGCTTGTTCAGCGATACCTTCTTCGACGATCGGGTTGGTTTCCTGATCAACGGGTCCTACTCCAAGCGCAACAGCCAGGAGCAGAGCGCGAACATCAACGGCTGGCTGCAAAACCAGTTCGCTCCGGGCGATCCCCGCGTCACGAGCTCCAACACGAACCCCGACGGCAACAACTGGGCGCCGCGCAATGAGGGCTGGGGCGTGATCGATCACCAGCGCGAACGCATCAATGGCCAGGCCGTGCTGCAGTTCAAGCCGGTCGATTCGCTGGTCGCCACCGTGGATTACACCTATACCTTCTACAAGGACATGAATCAGTCGCACACCTTTGGTGCCTGGTTCGACTATGGTCCGAACCCAATTAGCGCCATCATCAATCCCCAGGGCACCGTGACGAACCTCATCGACACGGGTAGCGACGACTCGTACTTCGCCAGCAACGACGAAATCATGAACCAGAACGGGTCTGCTGGGATCAACTTAAAATGGCAGGCAACGGACAATGTAACCGTCAATTTTGACGCGCACCACTCCACCGCCGACTCCGGCGGCGGTGCCTTAGGTACTAACAACTTCGGCATCGTCGGTCAGATCCCGCAAGCTTCGCTCTTTAAGTGCTTCACCATGGGCCCTGCGTTTGGCGCGGGCAGCCCGTGTGCCGGCATTGGCGCCGCCGCCAACCAAATTCCGACGACCTCCTGGATCTATGCCCCGCCCTACACGATGAGCAATCTCGGCACCAACACGATCGAACCGCTGTTCGGCCAGGCCAATAACACCATTTTCCGCAACACCATCGAGGAGGCCCTGCTCGATGCCACGTGGAAAAACAGCGATTCACAGAGCGCCTTGAAGAGCATCAAGGCCGGCATTGATTTGAAGCGCATGACCACGGAAGCCGAGTCCTTCAACAGCGGCAATTTCGCCTGGGGCTACTACAACGCGGCGGAGCAAGGGTTGATCCCAGGGAATCTTTTTACCAAGGTGTCGAGCTGCAGCATCGTCAAGCAGTTCTCAGGCGGCGGCTGCGGGATTCAGGTCCCGTATTTTTATTCGTTCAGCCTCCCGGCCGTCATCCCGGTGACCGAGAAGGGTGTGGCGGGAGACGGCAATTTCCCACCTTATACCTTTGCCCAGAACTCCTCACCGACCAACGACGACCATATCCGCGAAGACACGCCGGCGCCGTTCGTGCAGATGGATTTCCGCACGACGTTTGACGGCATGCCCTTCAATGCCCTGGTCGGGATGCGCTATGAAAAGAGCACTGTCACTGCGCAGAGTCTGCAGAAGGTTCCCGTGTCGATTGCGTGGAACAATCCCACGGAGTTCAGCACCAACTATGCGGCCAACGCGACCTATAGCGACGTCAAGAGCTCGTACAGAGAGTTTCTGCCGAACATCGATTTAAGTCTGGAGGTGGTGCCCGGTGTGATACTGCGTGGTTCTTACAGCAAGACCATTGCCCGCTCCGATCTTACTCAAATGATCGGTACCACGTCCGTGACCCCCACCCCGAAGCCGGGCTCACGCACCGCCAACGAGGGCAACCCGGGCCTCTTGCCCTACGAATCGAATAACATCGACTTCGGCGCCGAGTGGTACTACTCCAAGGGCAGCTACATGGCGGCCAACTGGTTCACCAAGCACGTCACGAACTTCCTGACCTCGACCACCACGACGGGACCGTTGTTTGGCATCACGGATCCGAACGCGGGTGCGCTCGCACAGAAGGCCATTGCTGAGCTCACGGCGGCAGGTAAAGGCGTATCCGCGCAGAGCATCTATGCACAGATCCAATCCGACACCGGATCGCTCGGCCCCTTCCTGGGGCAGCCCGGCGACCCCTTGGTCATTTGGGATATCACGACACCGAGCAACGGCAACAAGACCGACATTCACGGATTTGAACTCTCGTTCCAGCACCTGTTCTGGGATACTGGTTTCGGTGTGCAGGCCAACTGGTCGGTTCCGACCGGCGGTGCCCCTTTCAACTCCGAGACCATCAATACCCAGTTCGCACTGCCGGGCTTGAGCCGTTCCTACAACGTCGTGGGATTCTTCGAGCGGTGGGGCTTCCAGACTCGTGTGGCCTACAGCCACCGCGGCGCGTTCCTGGCCGCATTGAACCAGACGGATCAGAACGGCGAGCCGGTCTACACTGCGGCGTACGGCCAGCTCGACATGAGTGCGAGCTACGACATCACCAAACACTTCTCCGTTATGTTCGACGGCATCAATCTGACCTCAGCCTCGACACGACAGTATGGCCGATTCACCAACCAGTTCTATGCTGCCAACGAGGGTTTCGCCCGTTACCAGGTCGGCTTTCGCGTGGTGCTGTAGTCGCGGATCAATGTCCGAGGCCGCCTCCTTCCGGAGGGGGGCGGTCTTACCTTTCTGCTCAGGGATTGCGGCTCAGGTTCTTGAGCAAGATTGATCGAATTCGATTCGCCTTGGCTTGGGTGAGTTCTCCGAAGAGTCCCTGTACGTCAGGCGGCAGATGCTCGAGCGCGGCGCCGTCTGATTGGAAAATCAGGTAGTCGAACAGCGCCTTCCAGCTGCGTCGCTGCGACGGCGGAAGGCTTTTTATCGTCAACAGGCAGTGGAGCAACGCGTTCGACGGTGTGTCGAAGTACTCCGGGATATCGCGCCACCAATAGTTGACCAGGACATTGAAATTATCGAGCGCCTCGACATTGTGCCACCACAGCGCAGGAATATAGACCGCATCGCCGGGGCCGAGCTCGGCCACTTCGGCGACCCTGAGCGCTTCGCTGTAGCGAGGAAAGCGCTCAAAGTCCGGATTGCGAACATCAACCAAGGTGATGGGCTGACCCGCGGGGGTCAAGTCGAGCGGGCCGACGTAGAGATTTCTGATCTGCTCCGGCGGAAACATGGTGAAGCGGCGCCGCCCACCCACTACACAGGCGAGGTTGTCGATATTGTCGAAATGCGCTGCAATGCAGGTGCGATTTCCGATCCAGATCGACTCGCGTACCGAGTCGGCGGTAATCAGGTCGCGGACGTTGTTGGCGTCGGAAAAGCCAGGGAAGTATATCGGCAGCGACACAGAGCCAGAGTAGAGCGCCGGTGCGGATTCATTATCCAGCTCCCGGCAAAGACGCTGCAGCACATCGCCGAGCAACGCGCGTTTCGACTCAAAATTGAACCCGTCCAGCGCTTCATTGTAGAAAAATCGTCCCTTGATGGACGCGGGTCCCTCCAACAAGGGCGCGGCATGGCCGCTGTCGAAGGTCTTGAGATAGGCGCTGAGCGAATGCGCCGATTCGAGACCCGCCTGGGTCGCCGGCCACGCCCGAACCAGGCGGCGCAATACGGCCGGGCGGTCACGAGTCTTGATCGTGTTCGTGAATACATCCGCACCGACAGCTTCCCATTCCTCCGCCCTTTTTGGTTCGACGCGCATAGTCGCAATATCCATCGTAAAGCAATGAAGTCCATTGTACCGCGAGTTGGGCGTTGCTCCTTCGCCGCGCGCCGGCGAGGGCGGAAGAATGCGGGCTATAATCTTCGGAAATGTTGGAGGCGAAAGTGGTCAACCGAGTCGCGCTTAACAATCAAGTCCACAGGGATGTTCGCATTGCCGCCACTCGGCCGACCCGACAGAACGCAGAAGTCAACGCGGTGAGTGTGATCCCTCGAGAATTTCCGCGACTCTTGGCGCACTATCCGATCTTCTACACGAAGAATACGGAGACGGGTCGGTTCGAGCCCTCCGCCCTGCTGGGTTTCCAGGCTCAGGAGAACTTATTTTTCGTGGATGGTCGTTGGGACGCTGCCTACGTGCCGCTGCAGATCCAGCGGCTACCGTTCTCGCTGATCACCCGCCGCACCAACGAATCAGAAGGAAAGACGCCTATTCTCGACGTGGCGCTTGATCTCAGCCAGACCGTTCAATCGCCGGAGGGTCAGCGCCTGTTTCTGGAGGATGGCCACCCGACGAAATTCTTGCAAGACATAACATCGATGCTGTCGGCGCTGGTTGCGGGAACGAATGAGACTTACGCATTTACCGGCCGGCTGGCAGAACTCAACTTGATCGAGCCTGTGCAGATCGATATCGAGTTCGTCAACGGCAGCGATACCAAATTGCAGGGTCTTTACTGGATAGCTGCCGCTGCGCTCAAGGCGTTGCCCGCGGCGCAATTGGCGGAATTGCGGGATCGCGAGTATCTCGAATGGATGTACTTTCAGATGGCATCACTCTCGCAGGTGTCCGAATTGATCGCGCGTAAGAACCGGCTTCTTTCCGGCGTAACCGCCGCGCGTCTCTAGAGAGGATCGGAAGTGACGTCTCAAGGCGAATCGCAACCCATTCGAAAGATCTTGATTGTCGGCGGCGGAACGGCCGGTTGGATCACTGCCGGTGTGCTCGCGTCGCGCTATCCACGACGCGGGGAGGATGGCATTTCCATCACGCTCATCGAGTCGCGCCAACAGCCGCCCATCGGCGTCGGCGAAGGCACCTGGCCAACGATGCGTGCTACCTTGAAACAAATCGGCGTCACCGAAACAGATTTTCTGCGCGAATGCGACGCGTCCTTCAAACAAGGCTCGCAGTTCGTAAGGTGGGTGGATGGCAACGACTCGGACGCTTACTACCATCCATTTACATTGCCGGTTGGCTACGAAGACCGTAACCTCGCTCCTTACTGGCTGGAGGATCCGCGGGACAAAAGCTTTGCCGCGAGCATGTGCTTTCAGACGGACGCCTGCAGTCATGGCCTGGCCCCCAAGCAAATCACCACACCAGAGTTCACGGGCTTGGCGAATTACGCTTACCACTTGGACGCCGGCAAATTCGGGCCTTTTCTTCGCCAGCACTGCATCGACAAGTTGGGCGTCCATCATCTCTATGACGAGATCGTTCGCGTCGAGGCCAAAGAAACCGGGGATATTGGGCACGTAGTGACGAAATCCGGCGAGACGCTCGCCGCGGACCTGTTCATCGATTGCAGCGGATTTTCCGCGCTGTTGATCGGCAAGCACTTTGGCGTGCCGTTTCTTTCCAAAAAGGACGTGCTGTTCATCGACAAGGCATGGGCGGTGCAGGTTCCGTACGCGGCCGATGACGCACCGATCGGCTCAGTTACCCTGGCGACCGCTCAGTCTGCGGGATGGGTGTGGGACATCGGCCTCACGACTCGCCGCGGCGTCGGCTATGTATTCTCCAGCGGCCACATGTCGGAGGAGGGTGCGCTCGAGGAATTGAAGAGCTACCTCGGCGCGCGGGGTGATCTGTCGCCGGAGTTAGGCTTCCGGAAAATTGACATCAATTCGGGATATCGCCAAGAGTTCTGGATCCGCAACTGCGTCGCGGTGGGACTCTCCGCCGGTTTCCTCGAGCCTCTGGAGGCTTCGGCCATTGTCATGATCGAGCTGTCGGCGAAGTCCATTGCGAACTTGGTGCCGGGTTGCCGCGGCGGCATGCGCGAGGCTGCGCGGCTCTTCAACGACACCTATCGCTATCGGTGGGAGCGCATCATCGACTTCCTCAAGTTGCACTACACACTGAGTCGACGGACTGATTCTCGATTCTGGATCGACAATCGAGCTCGCGAATCGATTCCGGACAGCCTGCGCGACTACTTGGAATTCTGGCTGAATCATTGTCCGTGGCACGAAGACTTCTCGCATCGCGAAGAAGTGTTCTCGGCGGCGAGCTACCAGTACATCCTTTACGGGATGAGATTTCAGACTGACCCTGCGCCGTGGCTGTTGAACGACCGCGACCGAAAGCTGGCACGCGAAAAGATGAATGAGACGGCCCGTCACGCCAAGTCTCTCACGGCCTCGCTGCCCAGCAATCGGGAATTGCTGTCGAAAGTGCGGAAGTACGGTTTGCAGAAGGTCTGAGGCAAGCGGCAGAAGGGGGAACGAATGGCCCATCGTTGTTCGCGAGATGTGCTCTGCGCAATATTCTCGCTCTGGGCGTTTATCGCTTCCGCACAAGAGCCGCGTCTGGTCGCGTCGCTGGATGCCGGGTGGCGCTTCATTCAAGCTTCGGACTTAAGCGGCGTCGAGGCGCCCGCCTTCGATGATACGCACTGGAGTGTGGTCGAGGTGCCGCACACTTGGAACCGGATCGGCAACGATGGCACTGAGCGTTCGTCGTTCTCAAACAATGTCCAAGGAGTGGGCTGGTATCGCCTCCACTTCAAGCCGCCGCATGTCGCTGCCGGCGGGCGCTACTTTCTGCAATTCGAAGCGGTGGGCGCCGTCGCGGACGTCTGGTTGAACGGGCGGCATCTTGGCAAGCATGCCGGCGCCTTTTCGCGATTTCGCCTCGATGCATCATCGTCCATCAACCCTTCCGGCGACAACGTTTTAGTGGTGAAGGCCGACAATAGCCGGCCGCAACCTGGCGCGAGCACTCAAGATGTCATCCCTCTATCTGGCGATTTCTTTGTCTATGGCGGGATCTACCGGAACGTGTCGCTGATCATCACGCGGCCCGTGCATGTGGATCTGCTGGATTTCGGCGGTCCGGGCTTGTACGCGCGCGCACTTGATATCAATGCGGCTGGGGCTACCGTGCAATTCTCGGGCAGGGTTGCAAATGACTTCAATAGTCCGCGCCGCATTACGGTTGAGTTCGCGATCGAAGATGCCGGGGGCGGCATCGTGGCTTCCACAATTCTCAAGACAGCGGCTTCGCCAGGAGTCATCGCGCTACAAACGCGGCTGCACATTGAACATCCGCGGCTCTGGGAAGGCGTCAAGAACCCATATCTGTATCGTTCGACGATGCTGATCCGTGCGGCTGACGGAAAGATCCTGGATCGAGTCAGTCAGCCGCTGGGGTTTCGCACCGTAAAATTCGATCCGGATCGCGGCTTCTTCCTCAATAGTCAGCATATGTTCCTGAGAGGGGCGTCGATGCACCAGGATCGCCCGGTGAAGGGCTGGGCAATCTCAGACGCGGACCAGCGTCAGGACTTCGACCTGCTCCAAGACTTGGGCGCCAATGCTGTGCGCTTGGCCCACTACCAACACGATCAGTATTCTTATGAGTTGGCCGATGCGCGCGGGATCCTCGTATGGGCTGAAATACCTTTGGTCAACAAAGTGTCCTTCGACGGATCTGCCGCAAGCCCCGCCTTAACGGCCAACGCGACGCAGCAGCTGACCGAATTGGTGCGCCAGAACTACAATCATCCGTCGATTATCGTGTGGTCGCTCGGTAACGAAATTGATCTGACTGCGACGCAGGTCAAAGGGCCCAGTCGACCGACGGTTCTTCTCAGGTCCCTGAACGAAACGGCGAAGCGTGAAGATCCCTCCCGCGCCACGACTCTGGCCGACTGCTGCGAGAGCGCCATTTCGCTGCATGTCGCAGTTCAGATGCCGGGCGAAACCCGCGAGCCCATCGTGGGAATAGCCGACACGGTGGGATACAACCGGTATTTCGGCTGGTATGCAGGGCAATTTGCAGACTTTGGTCTGATGCTGGACGAGGCGCATGCCCGCCACGCGAGTTTGCCCATTTCGGTATCCGAGTATGGTGCGGGCGCGGCGCTGACACAACACTCCGACAATCCCGAGGGTGGTCAGATTAATCCTCACGGCAGGCCGCATCCCGAAGAATATCAAAATTGGTATCACGAAAAATCCTGGGCGACGCTCAAACCGCGCGAATATTTATGGGGCGCCTTCATCTGGAATCTGTTCGACTTCTCCAGTGATTCTCGCCAAGAGGGAGATCTGACGGATATCAACGAAAAAGGTCTGGTCAGCTACGATCGGCAAACACGCAAAGACTCTTATTATTTCTACCGTGCGAATTGGAGCATTCAACCCACCTTGCACTTGGTAGGGCGGCGCTATGTCGATCGGGCCTATGCGGTGACCGATGTGAAGGCGTACAGCAATGCTGAGCAGGCTCGTCTTTATTTGAACGGCAATGAGATTGGGCTCGCACCTTGTGCCAATGGGATATGTTCATGGCGCTCCGTTAGATTGAGTGAAGGTGCAAATGAAATCACCGTTACAGCGAAAATTGACGGCAGCGCCATCACGGACTCCGTGCACTGGTCGCTGTCTCACTCCGACGGGGTCGTGAACGTCAAAGCCGGCGATATTGCTGGTTATGTAGCGAAAAACGGGCAGAGGTTTGGTTCGGACACATACTTTGCCGGAGGTGCACCGCGTGGCGTCAATTCAGCCGACGCGCCGTCTCCCGACCGCGTCGCCGTACTCGCCGAGGATGGCCGGCTGTACGATAGCTTTCGCGAGGGTGAGTTTTCTTACCGGATACCGCTGCCGAATGGGCACTACCGGGTAGAGCTGAAGTTTGCAGAGCCGACCGCCACAGCGCCCGGCGAACGGGTGTTCGATGTAACAGCGAATGGCGTCACGCGGCTGCGCGAGTTCGACATTCTGAACGCGGCGGGGGGAAGACTGAAGGGTGTGAGTCGGTCTTTTGACGCTGCCATCGACAACGGCGTCCTGGTCCTCGAGTTCCGGCCGCGGCGGGGTAGCGCCATGGTCTCGGCGCTCTCCATCACGCCACTTGCTTCACCCGAAAAAGCCTCGAATTAGCGCTCATAATGTCCCGTCGGGCGGGCTTGAAGATGCGCGACCTAGTCTGAAAGTCGGAGCGTTCGCAGCATCTCTTGAACTGGCTCGGCCGCCGAAATGACCACGGCATTCTCGTCTGAACCCGGCATTTCGAGCGTGCTAAGTTGACTGTCCAGTAACGCTTCGGGCATGAAGTGCGGCTCACGTAGCCGCAGGCGTTTGCTTAAGGTAGCGTGATCTGCTGTGAGGCAAATGAATAGCAGCGGCGACTCAACCTTCCCGCGTAAGCGGTCGCGATAGCTTCTTTTGAGTGCGGAACAAGTCGCGACCACGCCGTTCGCCGAACGCGCCGCGGAGACGGCGACGGCCACCGCGTCCAGCCATGGCCATCGATCCTCGTCGTTGAGCGCGATGCCGGCCGCCATTTTTCGCACATTGGACACCGAGTGCAGACGATCGCCCTCGATGAACTCCATGTTCAATTTGCGGGCCAACTGTACTGCAAAGGTAGATTTGCCGACTCCGCTAACGCCCATCACGATGATCGCGGTGCCGCGTGAAATCGCCAGGAGTGTGTCGGCGCGTGCCGTCATGTCGAGATTGCGGGCCCATCAAGCGCTTCAATACGTCCAAGAAGGAACGCGAAAGAAGCGACGCCCACCAGTAGCACGATACCCGCGACAATGAATGCATTCGCAAAAGACTGTGTGCTACCGACAACAAAGCCAGTGACCATCGGCGCGGCTGCGCCCATCATGTTGTTCGCAAAATTCATGATTCCTCCGACGGTGCCAACGCCGCCCTTCGGCGCAATTAGGGACGGCAAGGACCAGCACACTGGCGCGGCAGCTGCCAGCCCGCTCAATGCAATCGAAATCCAAATTATCGCAATGACAGGATCTCTGGTCGCGGCCGCGCCGATGACCGCAAGCCCTGCGCACATGCCGGTCAGCAAGACCGTCTTGCGCACTCGTGTTTCGCTTCGGCCGCCGGCGATCAAGTGATCTATGAGCCAACCCCCCACCAGCAAATCAGAAAGTGTCGCGCAACACCACGGGATTGCAGCGAACCCGGCGGAACGCAGGATGCTCATGTGCATCGTTTGCATCAGGTATGCCGGCAGCCAGGTAAGAAACAGGTAAAAACAGTAGCCGTATGCCGCAAAGCCGATGGTCAGTCCCCAGACTTTGCGTCGTCGCAGCAGAAATCCAAGCATTCCGACTGGACTCGCCGCCAGGGGGCCTTCGGCCGCCGCGCCGTTGGAGAAAATGTAGTCGCGCTCCATCGAAGACAATCCAGGGTGCTGGCTCGGATCGCGGTAAAACCGCCAAAAAACACCGAAGTAAGCAACGCTCAGGAGTGCCGCCAATCCAAAGCCCCACCGCCAGCCGAAATGAAACGCAGCCAACGCAATCAGCGGCACGCCAATCACGTTGGAAAATTTTGCGGCAGCGTCGAACAGAGCGGTGGACATCGCGCGCTCGGCGCGCGGGAACCAGTAGCCGGTGGCTTTGGAATTCACCAGAAAGCTTGGAGCTTCAGCAACGCCAAGTAACAATCGGGCAAAGAAGATACCGGCAAAACCGCTCGCACATGCCGTAATCACCGAGGCAGCACTCCAAAGCAATGCGCTGCATCGGCCGATCAACTTAACCCCGAAACGGTCAAGCAACAGTCCAGCAGGGACCTGAAGCATCGCGTAAGTCCAAAAGAAGGCGCTGAGCAGAAGTCCCATATCCGAAGGGCTCAGTTCGAAGGCTTTCTGCAACTGCGGTCCCGCCACCGAAAGGCTGAGGCGATCGAAATAGTTAATGAGCACCCCAACGCCGAGCAGACTGCCGATGCGCCAGCGTAATCGAGGAATGAGTGCAGGTATGACTGTGTCCAGCGGTTGACGGCCCGAATCGTGGCCTCTAAAAATACTTCAAATTAGCGGTTATAATATTACGATCGTGTGGCGCTACGGGGGTTACACATGAAGGGCGGTTGTCAGGTTTCGCGTCGCGACGCTGTAATCATGTGCGGCGGATTGGGCGCGAGCCTTTTGATGCCGCCGCTTGCCGCGGCCGACACGCAGAAGCCTATGCTGGTTCGTCCTATTCCGCACGGCCACGGTGAAGCCCTGCCGGTGGTTGGCGTCGGCACGGCCGGCGTATTCAATGTGGGAGCGAGTCCGCAAGAGCGGACCGGGCCGACGGACGTCATCCGTGCGCTAGTGGCTGGCGGCGGCACCGTTGTCGATACCGCACCTAGCTATGGCAACGCCGAAAACGTGATCGGCGGCATCCTGACCGACACGGGGTTGCGTCCGCGTGTATTCATAGCCACTAAACTTGAAGAATACCGGACCGGCGGAGAGGCTGCGGAAGCGCGCGAGTCTCTGCAGCGGCTTAAGACCGACAAAGTGGACGCGCTGCAGCTTCACAACGTGCGCGACCCGGGTCAGGACATGGGCGGCCTAAACGCGCTAAAGGCCCAAGGCCTGTGCCGCTATACCGGCATCACGACCACGTTCAAAGGCGCCTATGCCGCGGCGGAGGCGATCCTCAAACGCGGCAAGCCCGATTTCTTGGAGATCGACTACGCGATCGACAACCGCGACGCTGAGGAGCGATTGCTGCCCGCAGCCGCGGACGTGGGCGCGGCGGTGCTCGTGGCACTACCTTTTGGACGCGGGAAGCTATTTCGCAAGGCTTTGGGCAGTAAGCTGCCCGCTTGGGCGGCCGATTTCGATTGCGCAAGCTGGGGCCAGTTCTTTCTCAAGTTCATTCTCTCCCATCCTGCCGTAACTACCGTAATACCGGGCACCGACAAGGCTGAGCACATGATCGACAATCTCGCCGCGGGACGCGGGCGGCTGCCGGATGCCAAAGAGCGCGCGCGCATGGCGGAGTATCTAGCGTCGCTCTGAATTCTTGCTGTTACACCGCGGTTTTCTCGGACTTGACAACATACCAACTGGTTGGTACGGTCGAGTTATGAGTCTGCAACCTATCGAGCGATCAGCGTCAGGTGGTGCTCGCAGCAAACTTCTCGATGCGGCCGTCGAGATCATTCGTCAGAAGGGTTACGCCGCGACGTCGGTTGATGAACTCTGCGCCAGAGCCGGCGTCACGAAGGGAGCGTTCTTTCACCACTTTCCGAGTAAAGATTCGCTCGCGGTTGCGGCGGCAAATTACTGGCAGGAATTGAGTGACGCGGTTTTCGCTGCCGCTCCCTACCACCGATTGAACGATCCGCTCGATCGGATCCTTGGTTATCTCGATTTTCGCAAAGCAATGCTGCGAGGTGACGTTGCGGAGTTCAGCTGTCTCGCCGGCACCCTGCTTCAGGAGGCATACCAAACCCATCCCGACATACGACTCGCGTGCAATGCAACCATCGGCAGTCATGCCGCCAGCGTGGAATCTGACATTGCCGATGCAATGAAGCGTTATCGCATCCGCGCGCCGTGGACGGCTGAAAGCCTTGCGCTGCACACGCAAGCGGTGCTGCAAGGTGCGTTCATCCTGGCGAAAGGTAAGGGCCATGCGGCGGTGGCCGAAGACAGCATCGAGCACCTGCGTCGCTATGTTGAATTACTGTTTTGTCGTCCGAAGAAAAATGCCGGCCTGGAGAACTGACCGTGCCGAACGCAGTATTCATCAATTGAAAGGTCGAACAATCCCAAGGAGAGCAACGTCATGAGAAAAACAACCGTGTCGCGCCGGACGCTACTAAAGGCGGGACCGTGCGCACTGGCCGCAGCGGCAGTGATACCGTCATATGCCGGTGCTCGCGCAGAAACAGGGCTGCGTCCGGACAACGAAGAAACCATCCGCAAGTGGTACGCGGCATGGGAGAAAAAGGATTGGCACCCGGTCGACATCCTGTTGGCGGACGACTTCACATTTACGAGCGCCGCCGGCGACGACCACATCAGTAAGAGCGCTTTCAAGACGCAATGCTGGGAGTCACAGATTAATTTCATCGAGCGGTTTGACTTGCAACGGGTATTTGGAAGCGGCAACGAGGCGTTTGTGATGTACGTTTGTCGGACCAAGAGCGGCAAAAGTCTCCGTAACGTCGAGTATTTGCGGCTTCGAGATGACAAGGTTGAGGCCATCGAGTGCTACTTCGGCGAGAAATCCAGCTTTCCATCTGCAGTTAGCACCGGGAAGGGATAACGAGGCACCTCCGAGAACGGCTCATATGTCTTGATTGTGCTGGGGTGCCGGAGAGTCCGAGAACCGGCGTAGCCAAGTAAATTTCCCGGATCTTCAGATGTGTGGCACTCTGAACGCATAAAGGCACGTCCTGCAATGCGACTCTGGACATGAGCGAACTGCCAACCTTCAAAATATTCTTGTCATCGCCTGGGGACGTGGCCGAGGAGCGCGCGCTGGCGGAATTCGTATTTCGCCGTCTCGCTGACGAACTAGCAGATGTCGCGCATCTCTCTTTTCTGATCTGGGAGCACGAGCCGCTCTTCGGCCACACGGGCTTTCAGCAGCAGATCGAGCGCCCTTCGCAGAGCGATCTTGTGGTGATAATTCTTTGGTCGCGATTGGGTACCCGACTTCCGAGCGATTATGCGCCGGTGAAAGGCGAACCGGCGCCGACTGGTACCGAATTTGAAATCAACGACGCGCTCGCATCGTACGCCTTGCGTGGAAAGCCCAATCTGCTGATCTACCGAAAAACGCCGGGACCGCAGATCGGCCTCGGCAGCAAGGACTTCAAGGAACGCAGCGAACAATACCGGCGACTCGACGAGTTCTGCCGCAAGACTTTCTACGACGAACAAGGCGTGGCCACTGTCGCGCACCACAAGTTCGCAAACAGCCATGATTTCGAACGCAAACTTGCCGCGCATGTGCGTCGTTGGGTCGATCAAGTGCTGCATTTGCCGCAGTCGGAGCGATTCCGGCCGTTTTGGCGCGGCGAATCCCCGTTTCGGGGATTGCAGTCCTTCGACGCGGAACATGAGGCAGTCTACTTTGGTCGATCGGAGGCGATCAGCGACCTGACGCGGCGCATCCGAGATGTCGAGGCCGCAGCGATCACCGAGCCGTCGGCGAGACTCTTGCTGGTGCAGGGCATGAGCGGTTCGGGAAAGACCTCATTATTCAAAGCGGGCCTGCTGCCGCGACTTGTTCTTCGACCCGTCGAGGGCATTGCTCAATGGATTAGCCTGCATTTGCACCCATCCGAATCCGACCCTGCCATGCGCGGTGCCGGCGCGCTGGGTGTTCTTGCATCCATGCTCTGCGAGCACGTGCCTGCCCTTACGCGCCTCGGCACGACAGCGGAACTCGCCGAGGAACTATTCTCGCAGCCGGACGCAGCTGTGTCGAAAATTGAAAGCGCTGTTGCGACAGATGCGGTGGCTGCCGACATCGAACCGAGCCGCATTCGTTTGCTCATTTATATTGATCAGCTGGAAGAAGTCTTCTCAAATCCTGCTGCCAGTGTCGGCGAGGCGCCCTTGATCGGGGCGATTGTTGCATTGTGTCACTCGCCGTCGATTTGGATCGCGGCAACCATTCGTAGCGACTTCGTTCACCGTCTCGAGGCCTATCCGGATTTGATGCAGGCCTTGGGGCGCAATCCCTCTTACACTTTGCTCCCGCCGCGCCCCGATGAGCTGGCTGAAATGATCCGCGAGCCGGCTCGAGCCGCCGGCTTGACCTGGGAAGAGCGCGACGGTGTGTCACTCGATAAGGAGCTGCTGCGGGACGCAACTGACAATCCCGAGGCGCTGCCCTTGCTCGAGTACACCCTCGCAGAACTGTACGAGCGGCGTGAAGGCCGGATGCTGCGCTGGTCGCAGTATGGCGGAGGCCTGCGTGGCGCGCTGATTTCCGCCGCTGACGAAGTTGTCGATGGCGCCGGCGGAGATGTCGATACTGCTTTTCGCGATGTTATGCGCGAGTTGGTCGGCGTCGGCGAAGACGGCGCGGCAACTCGGCGTTATGCATCGTTGGCGCGCTTTCCCACCGGCAGCGCCGCTCGCGGGCTGCTTGACCGGCTGGTTGCACGCCGCCTTTGTGTTACCACCGACGAGGGACTCGGCGACGGTCCGGTCACTTCCCTGGCTCACGAAGCCTTGATCCGCTCCTGGCCGCGGGCGCAGGAATGGCTGCAGCGCGAGACCGCGCTGCTAAGAGTCCGCGATGAACTTGCGCGCGACACAGTCGTGTGGGAGTACCACAAGCGCGGCGATGGCTGGTTGGGAGTGGCACCCGAGAAGCTGGCGGCGATTCGCCAAGTTGAAGAAGCGGGATTAATGCCGCCTGGTGCCGCCACCGACTATGCGGTGCAATCGCGGCGCCGAGGCCGACGTAACCGCCTGGTGAGGCGCGCGGCCTTGGCGGGGATCTGCTCGCTCACAGTCGTGGCAAGCATTGCCGCTTGGCTTGCACTGAGGCAGCGCGATGTCGCGCGGATGGAGGCGGCAACATCCGATCGCACGACGGAATTCATGGTGGGATTGTTTCAATTGGCGGATCCCGGCGCGACTCGCGGCAACGCCGTCACCGTCAAGGAGGTGTTGGACAAGGGAGCTAGAGACATTCGTGAGGGGACGGGCGACAAGAGCCTCGCGCATGAGCCGCGTGTACGTGCTGAACTCTTGACAGCCATGGGCCAGGCCTATTCTGGGCTCGGACTTTACCAACCGGCGCAAGAGCTGCTCAATCAAGCCAGCGCAGACGCGCAATCCGCCTCGGTTCCGAACGAAACGCGCGTGCGGACCATGGTGGGGTCGGGATTTACGCTGTATCTCAATGGCGACTATGACGAAGCCGCGAAAGTGCTGCAGTCGGCTGTCGATCTCGCACGCCGAAGCTTGGACTCGACTGACGAGCTTCGCTCCAAAGCACTGACCTACTTGGCAAATGTCTTCATCCAACTGGAGAAATATCCGGAAGCGATTCAGCTTTGCAATGAGGCCTTGGTGGTCGAGCGCAAAGCTGGTCCGGAAGGGGCCAACATTTTGGGTCAGACTCTCGAGGCCCTTGGCAGCGCTTACTTTCACAGCGGCGATCTTGGAGCGGCAGAAACGCAGTTCCGCGAAGCGCTTCAGGTGAGAAAGCAGGCCTTCGGGATGCACGACGCCTACACGGCGATCACGCTAAATGATCTTGGAGTATTGCTTTATCAATCCGGCCGTTATGACGAAGCGATGTCGATGTATCAACAAGCGCTGCCAATCGAACGTGAAGTGTTTGGCACCGAGCATCCAGAAGTAGCGACTGTCCTCAACAATATTGGCCGGGCGGCGTTAATGAGTGGGCATATCGATGATGCGGAGCCGGTGCTGCGAGAAGCCCTGGTCATGACCGAGAAATTTGAGGGCGGCACCCATGATGACCTTGTCTCACGACTCAATAGTCTCGCCATGATCGATGCATACCGAGGACTCTTGGATCCCGCAAGCCGTGAAATACAGCGAGCTGATTCCATCGCACGCATGCCCAATCATGGGGAGCTGCTGGATCAGGTACTGCTGAATGAAGCCGACATTCTGCTGGCGAACGGCAATCCTAAGCAAGCGGCTGCGCTGCTTGCCGAGTCGAAGGTTCTATTAATGAAAGCCCATCCTGATGGGCCGGCGAATGCGTGGCGTTATGCGGTGTGGAACGCGGTCAATGCGCAGCTACTCGCCGCGAACGGAGATTCGATCGGAGCCTTAGGCGCTCTGACTGCCTCACAGGCGGTCATCATTCAGCGATTTGGGCCCAACGGATTTTATAGTCTGCTCACAAAGCGACGCATCGCGTCAGTGACCAACGCGCGCAAATCTTAATCTGCCGATAAAGGAAATCATTGGACATAACGCGGAATGCGCGCGCGGACAAAAGTTGTCCGTCGATTGTGTCTCAAAACGTTGACTTTGAGGTTTACTACGAGTAGTTTTTCAGGGAATCCAGTAGCGATTGTCTGCGAACGCGCATTTGCGCTGCGATGAAATTCCTAAAGCTAGTAACAATAACGGCGGGATGGGATATATGAAGCGCACTCTTGCAGCGATTATCGCGGTTTGCTCAGTAGCAGTATTACCGTGTGTTCAAGACGCAGAAGCGGCTTCGATGGGGCGCGGCATTAGCGCCGATCTGCCCTGTCCTTATGGCGGAGCCGGAGCGCCTAACGACGCTCTTTGGAGCCCCATCGCAGGAAGCAGTCCTTACAACCCTGGATTGGTGACTCCGAACAGCGCAACTCTGGTTAGTGGTTCGAACATCACTCAAGATCAAGTCACCTTGTCCATCACCAGCGCCGTTCAGTACGTCTATTACAGCAACCCGATACCTCCAGCTTCTGCCTGTTCCGCAGATCCGTTCACCGTGAACCCGAACGGTCCTTTGGAACAGATCATGACCTGGACCATGGCCAATAACGCATCGATCTCACAGGCCGGCGACGTTGAAGTCGAGTTCAACTACAACACCGAATTCAACGCGGCATTGGCGAGCACGTTGGGAAACGCTTCCTTCACGATGGGCGGCGTGACCTATATGTCGACCGGCACCGTTCTGCCGACGAGCACCGACAATGATTTTCTATTCAGCAGCACGGGCGCGCTGAAAGGTGAAATAGTGACCGATTCAAGCGGCAACGCTTCCCTCTTAGCGGGTGTACCGCAAGGCTGGACCATCAAGTCGAGCAGCGGCGGCGGTGGCGGCGGCACAGTGTCCGCGCCAGAGATCGATCCCGCGTCCGCGGTCGCTGGCCTCACGCTCTTGGCCGGTATGCTCGCGGTGCTCCGCAGCGGGCGTCGAACACTAAAAGTAGCTCGATGAAGATTCGCTGAATCGATCCCCCTTCGGGTGGGGGATCGATTTGTCTCGCAGCGCTTACCAGCGCATTCCCTGGATTCTTTTGTCTCTGTGCGCCAGGATCCATTGCGCGTGTTCGGCGAGGCACGCGCGACCCAAGGCACTTAGTATTTCCAATTTACGTTCAGAGTTTTTCGCCGCACGCAGCTCGTTCGCGGCAAAACTGAACAACGAATACATGTATTGGTATTGCCGAACCAGGGCGCGGTCTGACTTCTCGTTCAAGTAGATTTCAAAGATCGCTGCGTACACCGGAACCAGTGCCAACGCCCACAGCATGTCACCCCGAAACGTGCCCGGCAGCAAATAAAGCTCCTGGGTTCTCAATACCACGTCCGCCGCAAAGGCGAGCGCCAGCACCAATCCGCCAAACAGCAATATCCGATCGATTCGCTCGGAGGCGTGGATGGTGTGGGCGAGTTTATGGAGTCTTCGAAGGTAATAGCTCATCTGTCCAGTACCGCTCGTCGGGTGATCGTCGCCCACCCAATTGGCATAGACGAAGGGGAATCCTTCGTTAAAATTGCCGCACGGATGGATGGCAAGTTGCAGACTCACCGCGCGCATGGCATTGCGGATCCACTGTAGTTCTGCGTCCTGTTTTTGCAAAAAGCTTTCATGGGCGAAGTTACCGTCGAATTCATTGCGCACTCCGGCGACTTCCCAGTAAAAATCTACGCGCAGTGCCTCTGCTAAAGCCCGATAGTCCAGGTACTTGCGGTGCCACGAACGCCGATGTGCCCAGACCGCCAGCAGCGTTCCGAGCAGAAACACGGCCAGGACTCCTGTTATGGCGAATATCGCCAATGGACCGACCGAGTCTTTCTTGAAAGTAATCAGCAAAAAGGCCATCAATGCCCACAGAATATATCGAGCCCGCAGGGCCATCGTGAAGCAGCGCCGGTGATAACTGCCGAGCCAATCTGCAGCGGTAAAGAGACGATCAAGGTATTGCAAAGTTTTTGGAGTGGGTGACACGGTGGGTTGCGAAAGCCGCGTCCCCTTTAGCGCTATCTGGCTTCCGAATTCCTCGACGTCTCGATTGAAATCAGCGATTCGCGCGAGCGTGGTGCGCAGCGCTTTGGGATATTCACCGCGCACGCCGCCCCCGTTCGTGTTGAACCCCAGCGCTACAACACCTGAGGAGCTCGGATGAGAGGTTCGCGAGCATCGAATTTCATAGTTCAAGTCATCGTCCTGTGGCGACAGCAAAACATCATGGGGTGAGACGATCAATTCGTCCGTGGGCATAATCCCGTCGCGACGAAACTGTATGGTTCGCGCCGTACCCGCGCGATGGCTCGTGCTCATCCCATTCCATATGGCGACCATCAGCCCGCTGTAGCGCGCAATCAGTGACCCAGCACGCTGCAACTGCCGATCGCGATGCACCCCCGCATGTTCGACATCCTCTGGTGTGGTGCCGATGGGAAGGCTCAATTCGGCCACGTCGCTCAGGTCGCACAGGCGGTCGAATTCCGATCGCTCCGCCTCGGTCTCCAGATCTGCCCGGCATAGACTTCGCGCGTAGGGAAGCAGCGCGATGATTTCGATGCCGAGTTCAGCGGCGACATCTGCCGTCAGCAGATCGGCGCCGGCAGCCATGGAACACAACAGGCGCAAAGGCACGTGCGGATTGCCATCGCGAATTCCTTTCAGAAGGACGCTGAGTTCGGCGCGAATTTGCGGTACTTCACTCGCCACTAAATCGCGGTGCCCGACAATACCGATCATGAACGGTATCTTGAATTGATCCGAAGGACTTATCGCTGCAGGAATGCTCATTGGACCTCTCAACGCCTCCCGTGCCCCATAACGCCACTCATGCGCAGGGCACTCCAAGGTGGCGACCGGTCTAGGCTACAACGAAATGGCAACAATGGAACCCTGGAGGAAACGGTAAGCCCCTTTGCAAGTCCCCAGCTGCTCGCCGAACGAGTACAGTATGAGTAGCCGGGTGTGAGTCTCGTGAACGCAGTCGTTTAGTAGGATGCAAGAATGGAACCGAATCCACATATCTTGAAGCACCACCATATCACCCTAAGCGTCGGTACTGCACAGGAGGACTATGATTTCCACACTAAGGTGCTGGGCTTAAAAAGCGTAAAAAAGACCGCGCTCTATGATGGCGACGAACCTATATATCACCTTTACTACGGAAATGATTTGGGCGACGAGAGCACGCTGATCACTTGCTTTCCCATGCGGCAATCCGGTCGCAAAGCCCGCCCCGGAACGGGACAGATCGGCACCCGGCTGCAGATTCCTCCTGTATTCAAAGACAGAGAGCAAAATATTGCCTCCTATCTCGAGAATTTGAAGTACTGATCGCTGAGCAGCACACCAAGCCACTAACTTGATTGCGGATTCCGCAACACCGAGTGTGCCAAAGTCGCATAGGCGGCCTGCAACAGATCGAACAGCTCCGTATTGGGCGGCGCGTGTTTGAGTATCCGCTTGATGGGTCCATCGATATAAAGCATCGCGAAGCCATGCGCGATAGACCAGCCTGCCGTCATGGCGCCGAGCTGTTCCAGCGTGAGGTTTTCCAGCTTGATGTCGCTCGCCTGCGAGAGATGCGAGAACGTCTCGATACGCTCCCGCTGCAGCGTGGGATTTTTCGAATCGAGGATTTGGGAGCGAAACATAAGTAAGAACAGTTCCGGATTTTCGATGGCAAACAAAACGTAGCCGCGCGCCACGAACCAGGGCTTGTACGCAGGCTCGCGCGCCGCGCGCTCCATATAGCCCCGCAGACGCTTGAATCCAACGATCGCGAGCTCCGTCAGCAACCCGGAGAGATCCTTGAAGTGATGCGCGGGCGCCGCATGCGAGACGTCCGCCGCGCGCGCCGCTGCGCGTAGCGTCAAGGCGTCCAGCCCCTCCTGACGAATGATCTTTTCGGCAGCCTTCAGCAAGGCCTCGCGCAAGTCGCCGTGGTGGTAAGAGTGTTTGTTGGGACGAGCCACAATGTGGACATTGTAAAGATTATCGCTCCCGTCTGCAATCGCCATCGGCGTGCGCCGGTTCGCAAATTGCGGATGTTGGTCGCAGGGCGCAGGCTCGTCCGCCCTTGCGTCTTGCCGCTGAGCGCCGCAAACCCTGTGTTTTAGGTGGTTTACGCCCGCAAGAGGCCGATTTCCACGTTTATCTTGACAGTGACTAGTTAATTGCGGAATAATGTAGACACTGTCTAGATTATCTATTATGAACAACTTTCAGGGAGCTTTAAACGTGAACACTCTTTCCGCCAGCATCAAGCGCATCTTGTCGGCCCACTCGCAGCACTCGCACCGTTCTCCGGTGACGCTGTTGCAGTTCGGCACCTTGCTGAGCGCACCGCTCATGGGTATGTCGTTGGCGTTTGCCGATGATGTTCCCTGCACGAATCCGGGGCCGAGCAACGGCACGCAAACTTGTGTTGCGCACCTCACGGGAGTTACGCCTCCCAACCAAACCACCTGGGACGAATACGGCAACGGTCACAGCGGTGCTCCCGGCGGACCGACCGACACTCTGAATTTCTCGCTCACCGGCGCGGCGCAGCTGACTGACTATGTGCAAACGGGCACGATCACCACCATCTTTTCACCCTTGGATATCCAAAATGCCGGCGGCAGCGGGGGCGATGCCTATCATTCGAAC